>Ga0123357_10006404_pt1 | contig 14357 bp, 12 predicted proteins | sample TergutEmb28metaG_FD_89873 | JGI IMG/M metagenome (GOLD analysis project Ga0123357, IMG submission 89873) | Embiratermes neotenicus P4 segment gut microbial communities from Petit-Saut dam, French Guiana - Emb289 P4 | ecosystem: Host-associated > Arthropoda: Insects > Digestive system > Gut ...
GAATAATTAAAGAATATTTGTAACTTTTGTGGCTGTAAATCAAATATTTAAACTATTTTAAATATATTTACAGCCAACAAAAATAATATTTTTTTTTATTAATAATACTTTTTGTAAAAAAAAATTTTTTACTTCGACTAATTTCATGTAATCGAAAATTTAATATTACCTTTGCAAAAAAATTGAATAACTGATTTTTTACATTTATGAATAAAAAAATATGGGTTTGGGTTACGGTAATTTTTCTATCGGTTTTGTTTGGACTTTTTATCGGTAATTTGTTAGCATATAGTAAATTAAATGGTAGTTCCTATCTTACCATGCCGCGTTTTTTACGCAGTCAAAACAACAAAATCGGCGAAATGCTTGGGCTTATCAACAAAGAGTACGTTGATACCATTAATGCAGGGCTACTTGCCGAAGAACTTGCCGTAGACCTTGCTTCCTCACTCGACCCGCATTCGGTATATATTCCCGCCAGTACCCTTGCCGATGTCAACAACGACCTCGAAGGTACATTTTCTGGTGTGGGTATAGAGTTTAATATTCAGCAAGATACGGTTATGATTGTGTCTGTTTTTAGCGGTGGTCCTTCAGAAAAGGTCGGACTGCTTGCAGGCGACAGAATTATTGCCGTTAATGATTCAAATTTTACAGGTAAAACTATTAACAATGAGCGCGTTATGCGCAATTTGCGCGGCAAAAAAGGAAGTCAGGTAAAACTCACCGTTCGGCGTAATGGCACATCCGAAAATCTTAATTTTTCGGTTACTCGCGGTGATATTCCCGTAAATTCGGTGGTAGCAAGTTATATTATTGCTCCTGAAATAGGTTTTATTCGCGTTGATAAATTTGGAGCGCATACTTATTCCGAATTTCTTAATTCTTTGGCAACACTTTACAGGCAGGGAGCCAGAAAATTTATTATCGATTTGCGCGAAAATTCTGGTGGTTATATGGATGCAGCAATTGATATGGCAAACGAATTTTTATCTGCCGGGCAAATGATTGTTTATGCCAAAGGACGTTCATATCCGTATTTTGAGGCACGGGCCGATGGCAAAGGGACTTGCATTGACTTGCCTCTGACAGTGCTGATTGACGATTTTTCGGCTTCGGCAAGCGAAATTTTTGCAGGAGCAATGCAAGATAATGACCGCGCACAGATTGTCGGTCGCCGCTCGTTTGGCAAAGGACTTGTGCAACAGCAATTTTTACTTTCCGACGGCTCGGCTTTCAGAATGACCGTTGCACGCTATTATACCCCTTCGGGAAGAAGTATCCAAAAATCATACACACGTGGTAAAAGTTCAGATTATGATCACGAATTGATGGACAGATATCTGCATGGCGAATTTGATAATGCTGATAGTGTGAAAATTAAAGATTCACTTGTTTATAAAACCATTGGCGGACGGACGGTTTATGGCGGCGGCGGAATTATGCCCGATATTTTTGTTCCACGAGATACATCGCAGTACACGCCTTACCTTAATCGTGCTATTAATTTGGGCTATTTATACCAATTTGCATTCAAATATACAGATGAAAACCGTAAGATGCTCACAAAATTTAATTCGTGGGAACAATTGAAAGAATATCTTGACAAACAACCGCTTCAAAATCAATTTTCAGATTTTACGGCAACGAAAAATCTGAAAGCCACTCCAAAAGAGTTAAATATCTCTAAAAATTTAATAATAAATACTTTACAGTCTTATATTGTACGGAATATTTTTGGCGACAGCGGTTTTTATCCTGTCTTTTATCTCAATGATGAGGTCGTTAAAAAAGCAGTTGCCGAAATGAAAAAAAAGTAGTGAGAAAAATTGATTACTAATCAAATTTTACAGATTATCTTTAATTATGTATGATAATGATCATATAAAACTCACATTTTTTCTTATTTTCTTTAGATTTTATTGGAATTAATATGAAATATATTTTTATATGCTATACAATTTATAATTATTTCATATATTATTTATTGTTGTTAATAATATTGATAATCAATGTTTTATAAAATATTTTCGATATGATTTAAACAGATAATTGGTATTAATAATATAAATATGAAGCTGTTAATTTATGATTGTATTTCAAATAATAATATGAAATCAAAATGCTAAATTTTTTTGAATGTAAATAATTGTTTCAAAAATGACGTATTTTTGTGTCCTAATAACTTTTTTTATGTTAGAAATAGACAAAACTCTTATCAGTTTTGACCTCTTTGACGAATTTTTTATGTGCGACTTGCTTTCGTGCAAAGGTCAATGTTGCGTTGACGGCGATGACGGAGCGCCTTTGACTGCTGAGGAAGTTGAAATTTTGAGAAGCGTTGTATCTGATGTTTTAGAATTTCTGCCCGAAAGTGCACGTCAAACTATTGAAAAACAAGGAATTTGCTACACCGACCGTGAGGGAGAGGCAGTTACCACACTTGTTGACGGCAAAGAATGTGCTTTTGTTTATCGTGATACTGACGGCTGTGCCAAATGTGGTATTGAGATGGCGTATAGAGCAGGGAAAATTGATTTTTACAAACCGATTTCGTGCCATTTGTACCCTGTGCGCCTGCAAAAATATAACGATTTTATCGCTGTAAACTATCATCAATGGTCGGTTTGTCAATGTGCCAGAAACTTAGGAAAACAAAAACAAATTGCTGTATATCAATTCCTTAGAGAGCCGTTAATTCGCCGCTTTGGAGAAAAATGGTTTGAGGAACTTCAGATTGCAGCCCAAGAATATAAATTAAATAAATGTTACAAACAATGAAAACGGAAATAATTACAATAGGAGATGAAATTCTCATAGGGCAAATTACTGATACAAATTCGGAATACATTGCAGCCCGAATGAATGCCAACGGCTTTGATGTTGTGCAGATTACCTCAATTCACGATGAGAAGCAGCAAATTATAAGTGCGTTAAATTCAGCTTTTTTGCGTGCAGATGTTGTACTGATAACAGGTGGAATTGGACCCACAAAAGACGATATAACCAAACAGACGCTTGCAGAATATTTTGGTATGCGCCTTATTTACAGCAATTTGGTTTACCAAAATATTTTGGAATTATTCAAAACTCGCTCATTCGTAATGAACGAACTCACTCGCCAGCAAGCGTTTGTACCCGAAAATGCTGTAATTTTTCAGAATCACGCAGGCACTGCACCGATTTTGTGGTTCGAACGGAAAGATGGGAAAATTGCCGTCTCAATGCCGGGAGTACCTTACGAAATGAAAATGGCAATGGAAAGTGATATTATTCCACAACTGCATCAACGTTTTGATATTCAAGCGAATGTGTCGAAAAATATACTTGTTGCAGGGATTCCGGAATCACAACTCGCACTCAAAATTGCCAATTGGGAAAATGCCTTACCTCCCAATATTCATCTTGCCTATTTGCCGCAATATGGTATCGTAAAACTGCGTTTGAGTGGCGTTTCCGATAATTCACTCTCGTTAGAATTTATTATAAATCAACAAATTGCCGCCTTGACTGAAATACTGGGCAAATCAATAATTGCCTATGAAGATATTTCGGTTGAGCAAATAATCAGTATGCTTTTGAGAAACAATGACAAAACTGTCGCTGTTGCAGAAAGTTGCACCGGCGGCAATATCGCACATCGTCTGACACTATTGGCAGGCAGTTCCGATATTTTTAACGGCGGAATTGTTGCATATTCTAATAAATTAAAAATCAGTATTTTAGGTGTTAAGTCGGATGATATTGAAACCTATGGTGCTGTGAGCCAACAAGTAGTTGAGCAAATGGCGCAGGGAGTTTTCCATATTACAAATTCCAATTTCGGAATTGCTACTTCCGGTATTGCAGGACCAAGTGGCGGAACAGCCGAAAAGCCTGTAGGAACGGTTTGGATTGCGGTATGCAACAAAGACAAAGTAGTAAGCAAGGTTTTTCAATTCGGCAACCTGCGCGAACAAAACATTGAGCGGGCAACCCAAATGGCTTTTTTAATGCTAAAAGATTTTATCGAAGAAAATTAACTGAACACCACAAAAACTTTTGGCTTTATCAATGGATGCATAATTTCCCTCTATAATAAATAAAATAATATCTTTGACATTATTTCGTTATAATAAAGGGTTTTTTACATAAATTTTGTATCTTTGCAAACTTTTTTTAAAACAAATTCATCTTTGATTAATAAAAATTGTTTCAATAGTAATTCAGTATTTTTAATAACCAAATGAAAAAAATTAAATCATTTTTTTTACTAATAGTAATTATATCAATACTTTCCGGTTGTACTTCGCAACAGAAAGTTACATATTTTAACCATTTGTCTTCCGACGATGCAGCAATAATCAATCGTGATTTTCATTCTGTTCCTATTGCTACTATCTGCAAGGGAGATATGCTTGGCATAACAGTTTCGGCGCTTGTTCCGGAGGCAGCGTTGCCGTTCAATTTGCCTTACGTTAGCTATATGTCCCCAGGCAGCAATCAGGTTTACAATGCGCAAACTATGCAGGCGTATTTGGTTGACGAAGATGGAAATATTACAATGCCTATTTTAGGCAAAATTAATTTACTTGGCAAAACTCGAGAGGATGCAATTTCCATGATTCAAGCAAAATTAATTCCGTATATAAAAGATGCAACCGTAACTTTACGATTTCAAAATTTCAAAATAAACATTTTGGGTGAAGTGATGCATCCAGGTCAATATACCATTGATAATGAGCGCGTTTCAGTGCTTGATGCTCTGGCTTTGGCTGGAGATATGACAATTTTTGCAAAGCGGAACAATCTCCTGGTTATCAGAGAAAATGACGGAAAACTCCAATTCGGTAGAATAAATATGAATGATAAAGAACTTTTTCGCTCTCCATATTATTACCTGCAACAGAACGACGTAATTTATATAGAAACGAACAGGAATAAAATTATCGGTTCTCAAAATATTGGATTGTATTTGCAGTCGATAAGTACTGTAGCCGCTCTTGTTTCGGCTATTACAACAATAGTTTTAGTAAATCAACAAAATAAGTAATTTGATTTTTTGGAATGGATACTAATAATAACAATACTCAAAAACAGAATAACAGCAAACAAATCTCTGTTGTTGACCTGCGAGAAATTATTACAAATGTTATCACACATTGGTATTGGTTTGCAATTTCAATAGTTGTATGTGTAATAATATCAATAATTTATGTTAAAACAACCCCCTATGTTTTTAAAGTGGAAACGGCAATTCTGTTGCGCCAAACAGATAAACTCAACGGTCCGATAGACGAGGTTGCAATGTTGCAGGCAATTGGTTTCGGCGGGGCTTCAAAAGATGTTCTGGATGAAATGGAAATCATTACTTCAAAAACGCTGACAGCGGCAATGATAGATTCGCTGGGGGTTCAAAACGAATATTATATTCGGCAAGGATGGAAATGGTTTGAACTTTATAGAAATACGCCTTTCATTTTGATGTCTTCTATATCCGATTTTAATGCAAACCTTCAGACGAAAATAACTTTTATTATTAAAAAAGATAAAGATAAATTTAAAATCACGGTATCGTCTCCAAACAAAAGTCAAACGCTTACAATAATAAATATTACTGATGCTTTTCAAACTTTTGCAGGTAATTTTCATATCGTTCTCACTGGAAATCCTTATGATGAAAATGCAAAATATCAAATTGTTGCCAATAAAGTCGATGAACTGATAGATATTTTGAATAATAAAATTACCGTGATGCAAACAAACAAACGCTCAAACGCAGTAAAAATTAGCATGGAATCCGCATGTACAGAAAAGGCGGTTGACGAATTGAATACTCTTGTTTCTCTGTATGATAACGATGTCGTTGCCGATAAAAATTTAATAGCATTAAATACTAAAAATTTTGTTGAAGGGCGTATAAAGATTGTTGAAAAAGATCTTTTTAACGTTGAACACAACGAAGAGGAATATATGCGGGCGAACAACCTTACCGATTTGGCAACAGATGCAAAACTTTACCTGCAACTTGGTAGTGATTATGAAAGGTCGAGAGTAGCGTTGCAGTCGCAGTTAAGCATGATTAATTATATGAATGAGTTTGTAAAAGATGATGAAAACAAATATTCTCTTTTGCCAACCGGCATTGTTATGGACACACAAAAATCAAAACAAACAAATTTTTCAGGAAATAATCAGTTTCAGGCGACCGGTAACGGCGATTTGCTGATTCCTTCAGGAGTGGGAATTAACGATGCCACGTTGAATTTATTAATTAAACAATACAATGACCTTGCTCTCGACAGGATGCAACTTGTTCGTTCAACTAATGAGAACAATCCAGTGGTAACTGAAAAAAATCAAAAACTACAAGCACTCAAATCAAATATTTTATTGTCAATAGAAAGCACAAAAAAAGGGATAGAAATATCTCTAAATGATGTTATATCAAAAGATAATTTGTTCAAATCAAAAATAAAAAATATACCATCACAGGTGCGTCAATATCGTGAGGTTGAGCGTCAACAAAAAATTAAAGAGACACTTTATCTATTTTTGCTTCAAAAGCAGGAAGAGATGGAAATGACGCTTGCAAGCACTGTACCTTCGGCAAAAACACTCGACAAGGCAGCGCCATTGTCGGCACCTGTTTCCCCGCACAAATTAGTTATTCTATGTTTGGCGCTGATAATTGGTGTGTTAATTCCTGCGTTAGTACTTTACATTAAAAATTTATTAAATAATAAACTCACAGGGAAGGAAGAGTTGAAAAAAGTGCTTAATATTCCTTTGCTCGGAGGCATTGGTCAATATCCCAAAACAGACAATATTGTTGTTCGTGCAAATGAAATATCGCCTGTCGCTGAACAGTTCCGTCTTATTCGCACCAACATGGAATTCATATTAATGAACAAACCGACTCCAAATGTAATTTTGGTTACTTCAAGCATAAGCGGAGAAGGAAAATCATTCTGTGCAATAAATTTGGCAATGTCGCTGGCTCTGACAAAGAAAAAAACCGTCTTGCTTGGAATGGATATTCGTAACCCTAAACTTACCGAATATATAGGAATGGGAAGAAATGTAACAGGTCTTTCACATTTCCTTTCCGACGATTCATGTACTTTGGACGACATTATTTATTGTCCGAAACAAACCCCAGAACTGCACATTGTTCCTTGCGGAACTATACCTCCAAATCCTGCCGAATTGCTAATGGGTGAGCGAACAGACCTCTTCTTTGAACAGTTGAAGCAAAAATATGATTATATTGTGGTTGATTCTGCGCCAGTGGGAATAGTTTCAGATACTTTTATTATTAATAAAAATGTAGATATGACCGTTTTTGTGGTTCGAACCGACTATACACCTAAAGCAATGCTAACTAATATCGGTGAAATGTATGATAATAAGAAACTTAACAATATGTCTTTGTTACTCAATGGAGATACAAAAACCGATTCATACAATTATGGAAAATATTACAAACAAACTAAAAAATAATTTGTTGTAAAGTATCTTGTTTTGTTAAAAAGCATAGCATGCTGTTGATTTAATCATTTGAAAACGTCTGATTTGGTATTTTTCTATATAAATATAATTAATTTTGTGACATTTCATTGTTCCCTCCTAATAAAATTTCAATAAAAAAACTCACAAACAATATTTTGTGAGTTTTTTATTCATTATTTTTTCAAAAATAAAATTAGTCATTCAACATCATTGGCATAAGTAACATCAAAATTTCTTCCCCTTCAATGTTCTCACCCGGCAAAATTAATCCTGCACGTGATGGATCTGCAAATTCAAAAACCACATCTGTTGACGAAAGATTATTTAACATTTCGATAAGAAAAGACGATTTAAACCCAATTTTTACCGCTTCTTCAGCATATTGACAATCAATTGTTTCTTCACCTGAAATTGAAAAATCAATATCCTGTGCCGAAACTTTTAGACGATTATTATCAAATTCGAGTTTAATCAAATTGCTCGCCTGATTGGAAAATACGGAAACACGCTTCAAGGCACCAAGCAACGACAGACGGTCTGCTGTTATTTTATACTCATTGTTTTGTGGAATTACCCCATTGTAGTTCGGGAAATTTCCTTCAATTTTGCGACATACCATCGTATAATTGTCAAGTTTAAAACGAATATTTCTCTCGTCAAAAAGGATTTCCACGTTTCCGCTTTCCTTTACCAAAATAGATTTTAGTGTATTTGCAGCCTTTTTAGGCAAAATAAATGAAAGCATATCATCGGCAGTTGAACTTGCTGATACATAAGTGGTTATAAGGCGAACAAGTTTATGTGCATCGGTAGCAACCAAAGTCAGTTTATCGCTCATATCGAACAATACGCCATTCATTACCGGGCGCAAGTCATCGTCCGCAGTGCAAAAAACCGTGTTGTTAATGCCTGACGATAGTATTCCAGCCTCAACAACAATTGACTTTGCGTCTTTTTTCAATTCGGGCAACATAGGATATTCGTCTCCTTCCAACCCAATGAAATTAAATTCGCCATTAACGGAAGTTATAACCATAGCCAAATTACTATCGTTGATTTCAAAATTGAGTGGCTGTTCGGAAAATTCTTTCAATGTGTCTAATAGCAGTTTTGAAGCCACCGCAACTTTGCCTTCTCCTTCCGCAGAAACGAGTTCCATCGTTGTTACAAGCGTTGTTTCGAGGTCGGAAGCGGTCATCGTTAGTTGTGTGCCGTTGACCTCAAACAAAAAATTGTCTAAAATAGGCAAAGAATTTTTCGTGTTTATTACGCGATAAATTGCCTGCAAATGGTTCAAAAGGTCGGTACTTGATACTGTAAATTTCATATTATTAATATTTTACGTTATTTATTCTATAAAAATTTCAAAATACAAATTTACAATATATTTTTCAATAAAAAAAATATTCTTTTTAAAATGTTTTCAACAAGTTATCAAAAAAAAGAACTGATGATATTTGTGCTTATTAAGAACGAATACAGCAAAATTCGCCCGTCCCGCCGAATTTATTATTCGCATTAAAAATGCTGATACTCAATCTTTCCGAATTACAAAGTCGGAAAGAAGGAAAAATAAGCAGTGTAGTTTCAACCACTAAATACAACTATTCTTTTTGCAAAAGTATGAAAAAAATTTCTTTTGTAGGTTTCCAATTGGCGGATAAACTCGTGAATCGACTTTGAAACGTCAAAGAGCGTCAAACTTTACTTGTCGCAAAGGGTGCGGATACTTGATTGTCAATGTACAAATCAAGCGTGTAACGCATCGGCGATAACTCCCTGTGGGCAATGCGTAAATTGCAAATCATTTTTTCGACCTGCTGCAAATCAACTCTGCCAAGCACGTCAATCGAAAAACGCTCATCGGCAAAAGTGATAAAATTTTGTTTATGAATTGTTAAATTCTGCATATAAATATTGGTTTTAAAAATTAAAAATTGAATACAAAGGAAAGGCAAAAAAAGTGGTAAAAAAAATGTCTCGTCCTAAAAAAAGTTTACACTTTTTTTAGGACGAGACATTTTTATAAAAGTAAAGACTTAACAAAATTTAACTAAAAACAAGCAAAAAACAGACGAGAAAACGGCAAATTGAACTCAATATTTGGATTGCTTCGGGCTAATGCCCTCGCAATGACGGCAAAAAAAGTCATTTTTTTATATGAAAACAACAAAAAATGTTCGCCGAATGCGTAAAATTTAATACCCGCCGCTACAGGCAGCGACAAATTAAAAGCGGCAAAAGCGGCAGCAAAGCCCAAACCCAACCACTGTCTCGTCTTGAAAAAAGTTTGTCCTTTTTTTGTTAAAAAAACATAATTGTAAGTTCTCATTTTCTTTACAAAAGTTTAATTTACTTACTTTTGCATTTTATTTATAATAATTAATAAAATAAATTATGTATAATATTGTAGTTTTGGCAAAGCAAGTACCTGATACTCGCAATGTTGGCAAAGATGCGATGAAAGAAGACGGCACTGTCAATCGTGCTGCTTTGCCGGCAATTTTTAATCCCGAAGACCTTAACGCCCTTGAACAGGCATTGCGTGTGAAAGATAAATTCCCCGAAAGTAAAATTACCGTGCTTACAATGGGTCCTGTTCGTGCAGCAGAAATTGTGCGCGAAAGTTTATATCGTGGAGCAGATGGAGGAATAGTGCTTAGCGGACGCGAATTTGCAGGTTCGGATACACTGGCTACTTCGTATGCCCTCTCGTGCGCAATTAAAAAACTCGGTGGGGTGGATATGATTATTTGCGGGCGTCAAGCAATTGATGGCGATACCGCCCAGGTTGGTCCGCAGGTTGCCGAAAAACTTGGATTGCCGCAAATTACCTATGCAGAAGAGATTACAGAGATTGCAAATGATAAAATTACAGTTCGGCGGCGACTTGAACGAGGCATTGAGACCGTACGTGGAAAGTTGCCTGCTGTTGTTACCGTCAATGGTACGGCTGCACCTTGCCGACCACGCCACGCAAAACTGGCAATCAAATACAAAAACGCAATGATTCCTTCCGAACGTGCGGCAATCGACAATGATTACACCGAAATGCTAACAGCGCGACCTTATCTGAATATTGAAGAATGGAGCGTTGCTCAAATTGATTACGAAGAGAAATATCTTGGGTTGACCGGCTCGCCTACGAAAGTTAAGCAGATTGAAAGTGTAGTTTTCTCTGCAAAAGAAAGCAAAAAACTTACAGCCATCGACTCTGATATTAATGAGTTAATGAAGGAACTTATTATAAATCATACGATTGGGTAATGATTTTTTATTTTACAAAAAACAAATCAAAAAAAGGGATTTTGAACATTTTGGCAATTTCAAAATAAAAAATCAGACTGTAAAGTATTCCAACAAGCATAATTACTTTTGCAAATGTCGCCGCCTGATGAAATTCTTTTTTCTCTTTGGCGGAAAAAATCATATATGCCAACACGAGTAGCGGAATAATTATACCGATAAGTATATAACGAAAAGTGAGTGTGCCTTGAAATGAAATTAATTTTGCACAAACAAATAAAGCAATTATAATCAGAATAATAAGCATGTAAATAAAAATTTTTGTACGTGTAATGCCCCATTTTATTGCCATCGTGTGGCACTCCATTTCGCGGTCTCCGGGTTCATCTTCAATATCTTTAATAATTTCTCGCAGCCACGTGGTCAGAAACGCAAATACAGCAAAACCACCAACGTACAGATAAGTCATTGGAGGAATGTGTGTTTCAAAAATCAAATTTCCGAAAATTTTTTGCAAAATAGCCATTTTCAAAATGCCGACTGAAAGTACGCTAATAGCCGATAAAAATGCAACAATCAGATTGCCGATGATAAATTGCCGTTTGTAACTTGCTGAGTAAAACCACAATAGTCCGACTGTAACAATAAAAATAAACCCAAGCGTAAAACTTTTTAACAGAACTGCCAAAATCAAACCGGCAATAAGTCCTGCACCCGATAGAATTTGATAAATGAACATTGCCGATTTTTTACTTATAACATTGGTAATCATAAGTTTATCAGGTTTATTTATGCTGTCGATTTTTACATCAAAATAATCGTTGAGCACATATCCACCGGCGCAAATCAAAACACTGGCAGCAACAAGTAACCAAAAGTAAGTGCTGTTTTGTTGTGCAGATTCAAATCCGTGGATTTGCATAATTGGCTGTATTACAGCAAAATATATTAGAATTTGTATTGCAGCCAAAAATATCAGGTTTGGCAAACGAACAAGGCGAAAATATTTTGTCATTTTTTTAAATAAGAATAATAAATTTTTTATGCAGTTATCATAATTTATTCTTTTACAAAAGTACAAATTTTTTCCTAAAACAATAAAACCAAAAATGATGATGCTGTTTCGGCGTAACAAGATGCAACTCTGTATAATTTTACAGAGAAATTGTAAAATATTGAAAATAAAGTGGCAAAAAAATGCTCATAACCTGAAGGTCGCACGTTCGAATCGTGTCCCCGCAACTAATTGAAAACGAACTGATTAATCGGTTCGTTTTCTTATTTTTAACCACGAATAAAATGATATTGCATTGATTATAAGGAAAAAAACGAATAGTAATAAATTAAAATTGTTTTTAAGCATAATAGCGGAAAAAATTGCCGCCACACTGTATATCAGCCAGTAAATCCACGTTTCAAGCCATTTTCCTATCATCAAAAAATTTGCCAAAATACTTGATGAAATCATTATAGCAAAGATAGTTTTTATTATAAAATTGTCAAAAAACAGACCGTTTTTATGCAAATTCAAATAAAAAGAAGCGAAAACATAATCAATTATTATTATTAAAATAAATAATAAAATGAAAAATATTCGCCTTTTAAGATTTAAAAATTTTGGTGTAAAAATTTCATTATCAGTATTTTGTACGGATTTCTTTTCCCACGAAACAATTGCCGAAATTTGAAACGGAATAAACACAAAAAAATACAAAAAAGTCAGGTCAAAATTGCCTAAAAATGCGAATTGAACTCCTAGACACACAGAGGAAATAATTCCAAAATAGAAACCGACATAATTTTGCGGATTACGAATTGTGAGGATATAACAAACGCCAAAAATTGTTGCTAAAACACTTAACAATAGCGCTTTATCAAATACAAAATCTACTTTTAAGACCTTCATTGCGCCAAAAAGCGTGGCGGTCAATATCACCGCAATCAACAAATTTTTAAATGTAGAAATATATAAACGTTTCAAAATGTTAAATTTTTATAAAATTATTGTATTTATCGCTTCTCCTCCCATCAAGGTTGCCGAAGTTGCACTCGTAACTTTTACACTTACCAATTCTCCGATTTTTCGTCCTGCGCGTGGGAAAATTATCACTTTATTTTGCGAAGTCCGTCCGAAAAACTGCTCTTTTGAGCGTTTTGAAAAACCCTCTACAAGTACTTCAAACGTTTTGCCAACATCACTGAGATTACTTTGATGCGAAAGTTTGTTTTGCAGCGCAATTATTTCATTAAGTCTTTGAATTTTAATATCTTCCGAAATATCATCAGGCAATTTTTTTGCAGCCGCCGTTCCGGGACGTTCAGAATATTTGAACATAAAAGCCATATCAAATGCCGCCTGCTGCATCAGAGAAAGTGTTTGCGCGTGGTCGTCCTCGGTCTCACTGCTAAATCCGCAAAAAATGTCTGTTCCAATAGCCGCATCAGGTATAATTTGACGAATTGCCTCAATTCGCTCAACATATTGTTCACTCGTATAACGACGATTCATAAGTTTTAAAATTCTGTTGCTTCCGCTCTGCACCGGCAGATGAATATATTTGCAAAGATTTGGATATGAGGCAATTACGTTAATTGTATCATTATCTAAATCACTTGGATACGAAGTTGTGAAACGAATGCGAATGTCGGGAAAATTTTCCGCCACAATTTTAAGCAAGTCAGAAAAATAAATTTCCTTATTTTGCCAAATAGAATGATACGAATTTACGCTTTGACCTAACAAAGTGATTTCTTTACAGCGATTTTCTTTCAAATTGTTAATTTCGGATAGAATGCTTTCTACTTCGCGACTGCGCTCGCGCCCGCGCGTGTAAGGCACAACGCAATAGGAACAAAATTTGTTGCAGCCGCGCATAATTGAAACGAAAGCAGTAAGCGGATTCCCAAGCCGAAATGGAATTACGTCTTTATATGTTTCTGTTTTTGAGAGAGTTACATTTATTGCCTTTTCACCTCTTTCAACCGTATTTATCAGATTCGGAATATCAAGATATGCGTCAGGTCCGACAACAATATCAACTTTATGTTCGCTAATCAACTCATCTTTAACGCGTTCAGCCATACAGCCAATAACACCGATAATCAAATTTCGATTTTCTTTGCGTTTGACCGACTGAAAAAATTTAAGTCTTTGCAGCACCTTTTGTTCGGCATTGTCGCGCACAGAACAAGTGTTAATAAATACCGCATCCGCCTGTTGATAATTGTCTATAAGAGTAAACCCGTCAAGTTCCATAATTGCTGCAACAACCTCACTATCAGCAACATTCATTTGACAGCCATAAGTTTCTATATATAATTTTTTGTCGTTAAAATGTTGAGCTTCAGTCATTTATTGCAAATGTAAATTCCATTATTTTTTTTATTTTAGTATAAAAAAGGCTGCAAAAGTACAAAAAACAAATTACTATTAATAATTTTAGTCGTTTACATAAATTTTTCTGCCTTACTAAAAATTCAACATTTTATTTATTATTATTACTGCTGTTGCGTTAAGTTTTAACAAAGATTAACATTAAAATAAATTAAGTTCTTTGACATTTTGATTGAATTGACGTTGCTCAGTTAGGAGTTGTCGTATTGGGGTTTTGTCAAAAACC
>Ga0123357_10006405_pt1 | contig 14356 bp, 4 predicted proteins | sample TergutEmb28metaG_FD_89873 | JGI IMG/M metagenome (GOLD analysis project Ga0123357, IMG submission 89873) | Embiratermes neotenicus P4 segment gut microbial communities from Petit-Saut dam, French Guiana - Emb289 P4 | ecosystem: Host-associated > Arthropoda: Insects > Digestive system > Gut ...
ATATCCCCCAAAAAAATTTTTTTGAGAATATGTTTTTTTCCCCCCCCCCCCCCCCCCCAATCCTGTCGCAGGTCTCTGGTCTCCAACACGCTCAGTCTGTTTTCTTATCCAAAGTTGTTAAACAATTACTACCTTGTAAAGGACGGTTAAGTGCTTTTAATCATTTGATGTGTTGCTATGAAATTTCCGTTAGACTGGGCTTCCTGAAGACGGTATCAGTTGACAACCGAAAAGCGTCGGAGCTGAAACTAGGATGTGATGTGCTACACACACTTTAGTGCACAAGAACTGGTTAAATAACTGTGAAATAGAAAAAATGCACGGTGCTTACGACATTAAGGTAGAATGCACCAGATTTTTTCTTGTTAGAGGATAAATACACCTAAAATCCATTTTTCGCAGCTGTTATATTAGTAAGTACAATATGAAGTTATCCTTATTACCAGATAAGAACTGTGGCTATATGTTTCGGCTAAAGTTACCCATTATCAAGGCAATTCCAGATATTTTTCTAATTCGAAACTCACTGAATTTAACGCTTTTAAAGTAACATGTCTGCTTTATAATTTCATTTATGCATAACTTTGGTAATTTTCGTCCAATTTTTCTAGTCGTGTGATACAATAATGGAGGTTTTCACAGACATAATTATAAACTATGTTAAAAGAATATAATATGTGACTGTGTAAAAGGATAAAAATTTTACAACATTAAAAGGATTCAATTAGTCAAATAAAAACTGATTCTCTTTGCAGCAGTCAACATATAATGTGTATGCAGCTGCACTGTCTGCTGGAGAACCCAATCGTATCGGATAACAGTTTTCTTTTCTGCGAACATTCAATTTTTGGTTCTGAAGCAGGTTATCCTCGCTGCCTCTGCTTAAGTTGGTTGTTGGTAGCAGACGAACACTTCAGTGTTGTCCTGTTCCCATGTATAGGTATTCCAAGTGGTATCTGCCCTTCCATTCCCCCAACCAAGGTCCTTCCGTGCGTGACACATGCCTTGTCTTGCTGACACTTGATTAGATCAAAGTAATAACATCGTCTACCAGCCGTATTGAAGAAAGTGTATTTTTTTACTTACAATAGTCCGGTCCTTAAAACTTGTTTTTGTTGTCCGAGAAAGGTGTAAAAGTGTTCAAATGTCTAACATTTTAGTTAAGCGGAGAAACACACAGTGTTTTTAAAATTGTTTAGGAAAGTACACTTAATTACAAATTCTAACAAATGGGTTTCATTCCCACGCTTGCCTTTAATCAAGGCATATCCATCATCTGTGGATAGAAGCAAATATAACTTTGGTGTTTTATGAAGAGTTGGGCAATTTCAGGGAAGTGCTGACATAAATTTAAGTCGCTCAGCGAATAAAGCGAATGTCAAATGTTTGCGTACAAGCTGTTAATGGAAGAACTGCACAAATAAAGTGCGAAATATAAATATAAATATAAATTTGAGTGATACAGATGAAATCGACAGATACGTGTATCATTAGCAGATTAACTTCTGTGAATTATGACTACACTCAGTCCAGAATATCGTCTTCAAGTCCAATATAAACAAATATAAAGTTTAAAACACAAAACTGTGATTCTGTCGTGCTGTGTGGGTGTGATGTCATTATAGTAAGGGAAACACGTGAACTGAGGGTGTTAGATGAGTGGGTGCTGAGGTCTATGAGAGGAGAAGGAACTGAGAGGGAGGATAGAGACGACCAAGTAGTGAGCAGTTTCATAACTCGTAGGCGTAATCAAATATCATTGGGTTAAACAAGTCAAGGAGATTGAGACTAGTTGGGCTTGTAGCATGCATGGGCAGGAAAAGAAAGACATGTAGAGATTCGGTCGGAAATCTGAAAGAAATATAGACCTGGAATATCTGAACGACATGGAAAGTTAGTATTACAGTAGATCTGAATTAATTAGTATGGGTTACTTTGGGTTTATTGATCTGTCTCACGATGATCACTGAATATTCTTCCGAACACATTCATTATTCTTCGGATTATATAAAGGGTGGATAATTTGTCTACTAACTACTGAAGGATGAACCCTCTTCCATGGATTTTGTTATATACATTAGTAATAACTCTGTTTTTATGTTAAACACTTTATAATCCAACAAATCCACAAATACATAATTCGTAGATATAATTAAAATTATGAAATATCTAAAAGTGCTCCAACATATTTCGGATCACAAAGGATCCACCATCAGGGAGTCTTATATAGTATTTGGCTAAAATTACAAGAATGGTTCTATTGTGTCCGTTGACATGGATAATATAATAATATTCGTACATACAATTTTAATTATATCTACGAATTATATATTTGTGCATTTGTTGGATAATAAAATGTTTAATTGTCACTGATGCACGGTGCAAACATGAAGACTGTTGTATGTATTTATTTTATTTAGAAATGTACAATTTTACTTCGTAATTGATTAATATTATTATAAAGACATAGTATCAAATTTTAACATACTTTTATTAAATATTTCATAAGGAATAAAAATACAAGAAAGTACTGCTTGCTTACTTCTTCATCTCTCTGTTTGAGGTCGACCAATCATCTTCCGTTTTCGTGAGATATTTCTCGTTCTGTTCTACATTTAAAAAACGCGATACTATCATTACGTGATAAATGAGAACAGCTTCATATATAATTTATTTCAACAGTACGTGGCAAACTGTTCTGGCCCTTGTATTTTTAAGGACACCCCTGTTTAAGATTGTTACACTTAACTTAAACTTCCTAATATAGAATGATACTTTATAACGTGCTTGTTTATCTTACGTTAGTTTATATGTTGCTGTCACATACAGCATTATCTTTTTCCAAACTGTATAAATACTGCATCAGTCCTATATTGGGCACTGTGTGTGTGTTCACAGCCCTAAGACGTCAACGAATGACTATCTGTGTTTATATCACGTAAAGCGATACTTTCAGTTCCACAACTTATATTTAATGACGTCATGTTCTTGCGGACCTGAATTCCTCTTGTTGCCATGATATTTCCATTACGGCTAACGATGTGCATTTGTTTATTTGAACGAGCGTTATGGTAAGGCAGCTAGCAAAAACATGGCTGCATATTACGTGCAGCCTATGAAGTTATTTCACACTCACGACTCCTCGTTTTCTTCAATTTGCTCCTACTTTTTTCAGCGACATCTATTCCCGTGCGATGTATTCACTGGCAATAAACATGCGACGTTTTCAGAAGATAATTAACATATCGTACTTTTCCATGTCAACTCTCTGCGTCTAATAGAACGAGAGATTTTGATAAGCTATATCCTTGCTTAGCAGGTTGAAGTCAAGGAATGCTTGCTATCTTTCGGTGCAGAATCTTTCGTCTTCCAGTTTGCTATCTAAAAATATAAAGATTAAAGTATACAGTACTATAATTTTGCCTGTTGTTTTGTATGAGAGTGAAACTTGGTCGCTCAAATTATGGGAGGAAAGAAGGCCGAACATGTTTGAGAATATTTGGGCCTAAGACGGATAAGGGAACAGGGGAGTGGAGAAAACTACATAATGAGGAGCTTAATGATCTCCAAATATCATTCGGGTGATCAAATCGAGAGATGTGAGATGGGCGGGGCATGTAGCACTTATGGGGAGAGGAGAGGTGTATACAGGGTTTTGGTAGGGAAACCTGACAGAGACCACTTGGAAGATCCAGGAGTAGATGGGTGCATAATATTAAGATGGATCTTCAGGAGGTGGGATGAAGGCATGGACTGGACTGATCTGGCTCAGGAGGGGGACAGGTGGCGGGCATGTGTGAATGCGGTAATGAACTTTCGGGTTCCACCAATGAGGGGAATTTTTTTGACTGGGTGAAAACCGGCTAACTTCTCAAGAAGGACTCTGCTCTATAGTGTAAATAAGTAAGTAAGTATTTATGTATATAAGTCAGTAAGTATATCCATGCTTAAGTACCGCCCTTAGAAGTTGATAGAGCCGTGGGTATTGAACTGCAGGCGTGATTTCCTAGTTTTGTAGTGCAGTCATTCGAAATGCTCCTTGAAACTTCGCAGGTACTGACTTGAAATACCAAACCGAGACCAACTCTAATAACTCGGCATTTCTGCATTCGCCAGGCAAATCGTGAGATATTCCTTTAAAAGGGCCCAACACCGTTCGCGTTTTCAAGCTTCCAGCTCATCACCGCACATTCACTGTCGTACAGACGTTTAAGTTTATAAAACAGAGTTAATTACATGATTATATGAGATAAAGTTTCTCACGGCGGTGACAAAAGCGATGGGCGTTTGTCGGATGTGACGCTACGTAGAATGTTCAGTGATAAGGACATCAGAGTCCTCTGAAATGCCGGTATGTAGCCACCAGATGGCACTTCATCATATCCCAGACGGCACTTACCTTATGGCAGTCACCCACTCACATAATCTTGATATATTATGCTAGTGTAATTTGTAAAATTTAACCACTTGCATTTGCTGCCGGATAGACATCCGACAGCGCGTATTGCTGTCTGGTTTCATGAGCCCAAGAAGCGTTTTGAACGAAAAAATAAGTATTTCTACTTTAAAAGCTACTAGTCTCTTACTTTATCAATACGTTTTCCATCTTCTCTAGAACCCGAAGGATAAATATCGTGCCCACAAATAACTTCCATAGGCTGAGCCAATCGAATTCAATTTACGTCTGTAAACACTGTTTCTTTATAATGCATTTTAATAACATTGTCTCCTCCGTGTAGTCTTTTCAGTGCCTTTTCGTTGTATGAATTTCTAGTCCCTCTCTTTTATGCTACATGTCCGGTCAATCAATCTGCATTCGTCATCGTAACAGACTGGAAATCTTGCAGCGTCACAATATGCAGTTTTCTTCGCTCTATTATTAATATCTGTCCATCAGGTCTATTTGTTCTCCTCAGCAAGCCCTCCCCACCCCATGCACCGCCAATGTATGTTCTTCCATCAAGATGAGACTAAGGTTCATAGCCATGCAAACTAGGAGGTGAAATTATGGATCTTGACAGCCACTTGTACCCTGAATTCCGTCTGTCCATCTACAAAGTGGCCACCTCTATCGTGACCCAAAGCATGGCGGCTTCTGTTATAGAGAGACTACAATAATTAAAGAAGTATTCGATCGTCTCTACTACGTTTAGTAAGAATTCGTCAGATAATGCCTGACGACGTGTTTCGACAGCGTGCGGTTAGAAAATTGGACCTGTCTTGATAGGAAGGGTTTCAAAGCAATATAAAATAAACCTAATTATAACACTAATATAACTAGTTCTTAATAGCCAAAGTTATTAATTTTAGGCAAAACACGATGCACTGTTAATAGATGGCAGTTAATTTGTCTTATCAGAACAAAAACTTTCGTAGAATTTATCTCTCCAAATTAAAAACAGTAAGTGGCATGGAACGCAAATAACAATATTTTATTTCTTATTATTGCAACAAATGTATTTGTGTCATATTACTCAAGTTACTCATTTCGGATCCGGCAATACAGGCACATTACACATCAAATTCTCCGTAATATTAACTTTTGTCACCAAAAGAAAAGGCTACATTTTGGGAAGATTTTTAATACCGCAAAAATTTCATTCCTTGATATCAAAATTTTAACATTGAAACTATTGTACACTAACAAACCTACTATTCAGATTTCAATCCAGTAATATAGATTAAGGTAGCTGTAGTTTGTTTACGTTCCTGTAGTACCAGATCGCCTGAATATGACCGGTTCGGTCGATACATGTCGCTGGGCATAATCAGAAGAATTTGATACCATGTGTTAGTATAGATGTAGAGACGGTCAGTTCGTGAAGAACAACGGGAAGCCTGGCATTAAATTCGGGCAGACTACATCCTCCGGATATTCCGTGACTTTGCCGTGCTCAGAGACACGGTAAGAGTTACAACTTTTACCATGTCGATGGTTCTACAGGGCAATGTGACACAGAGCTTCCCGGTTTCCGGGTGTATGCATCTCTTTTGTAGATATTTGGTGAAACTCCATGGGCCAGGGATGGGAAAAGTGCAACCTTCATTACAAAGAAAGGGCAGAGAATAGAATACTGCTAACCAACATCCATGGGTCCAGTGGGACTTGAACAAACGTGTCCATCGTACTCCCGGCTGTAGACCATGAAGGTACTTGGTTGGTTTAGCTTGTACTACGGACATTAATTTCAACTGCTTCAATGTCCCGTAGAGAGGAAGAGAAAGTGTTTAGGTCTATTTAGATATCCGTGTGGCTAGTAACTTTAATAAGCACACAGTAATTAACAATTTGCAAGTTTCTTTTTTCCATCCAATCTGTTTCTCTTAAGGTGTAGCATTTTCCCATCAGTTGCCGAGCGTTGTGGAAAGTCTGCACTATTGCCAAATCTCACTTCTCACGATAGCGTCATGAAAGTCGGAATTCTTCTGTCCCAGATGGGGCAGATGGTGAAGCAAGATGTAAAAAAGTATCACAGTTTACTTTTGTACTTCTTCTTTTGTAACACTTATGCTTTGAATAGTTTCCACACGAGCTCTATCCCAAACTGGGAGGTCTGGACGAGCACAGGGAGACTTCCAGTAAAGCTGTTATTAAACTGATAGCCCCTGAAGAACGATACCTTTGCCTCCTGATCATTATCGGTAACAACGAGCGTGAAGTCTACCTGATTCAGGACTGACCCATTACATTTCTTCAAATTTCGTGCCAGATGGGTGGCTTTTTAATGTGAGCAATAAGTATTTCGAGTCTGTATACGAAGGAGAAAATTTGGCACATCAACTATAACAATAAAACACCTTCCAATTCCATGGACAAAGATAGTGCCTTTCTGAGTTTACGAATAATGATAATACTGATGTAGTGTATCAGAGAGTGTTTATTGATTGCAGTAGTTAGCGCGTATGAAAATAATATTTTGAGTAATAATCTCATACCGGAGTAATTAGTTGTTAATCAACGTACATTTTTACATACATACACATACACACACACATATATATATATATATATACATACATACGTACTTACACACTTATTTACTTACTTACTTGCACACATACTTATGTTTATTGCACAGAAACTGTATAACGATACCATAAAAATATTTTCTTTATTATGTTAATATCATATTGCGATTCTCAAAATGGGGGTGGGAAGCATGGACTGGATTGGTTTTACTCAAGACAGGGAAAGGTGGCGGGCAGTTTTGAACGCGGGAGTGTACCTTCGGGTTTCATAAAACACGGGAAATTTCTTGACTAGCCGAGGAGCTGTTAGCACCTCAGGAAGGATTCTGCTCCACGGAATTAATTAGTTAATCATTTTTCTAAAACAGACAAACTTCGGGGCGTGTTTATTGTGTGTGCGCGTTATTTCTGTATAACGCGCACAATGGCTAAGCAATGAAACGCACTTAAACCAAGTTTCTGTTTCTTTTGATTTATGGTTGTGCGCAATTTGCAGATGTGACGTGTGTAATGGCGCATGTCCTCAGATTTCACACAAATCACGTGTCTTACCCATAAAGCAAGTAGTTTTATGAAAGAAATGCCGAAGGTCTAGACACACATTAGCGTTTTTTTTAAGTTATTGATTCCGTGCTCAGGCAGTGACTAATTTATAATAATTCAACAATTGTCATAATTGTTTATATTTACAGTTTTGTATATTAAAAACAAATAAAAACTCCGACATGTTTCAACCGCTGCGGGGTCATCATCAGGGACGCTGTACGTCAAGTGACTCTGTGTAAGACATTAAGGAAGTAATTTATAAATTGCTGAATCTTGATGTCAGATGTATCATGTAGAAAAAACTGAGGAGTACGTTATATATTATTCCATGTAGATCAGATGTAGACAGAATACGGAACTTTGAGACGCAGTGCTTGGAAACAACGTGCATGTGTGACAACCGTCGGCATGGGCCAACCTTGATTGTTTTTATAAAAAAATAACTGTATATATAAACAATTGTGCATTTGTCGGTGTATTATTATGAATTAATTAACATTTTGGCGTATTGTTTATTGAGATATTTAACTATAATTGTCCGAGCTGGCCAGAAGTTTTAACTCATTTTCTTCCTTGAATGAGAATTCTGAACCTAAACTTTTATATAGAGCAGGCACAAATTCTTCGAAGAACTAATACTGAGTCACTCAAACGGGACGAACAGACATTTATATCGGCTTGAAAATTCTCTACGGCAGCAGTTCTGAGGAAATGGGGTTAAGACGGGAGTAACTCTCTGAAAGGTTTGCTGCTTGGTTTGTCCGTTGCGAGGGGTAAGCCTACATTGTACTTAGCGGTGGAGGATTGGTTTTGTTTCAGAAAAGATCTGCAAGTAGAACACAGGGGGTTAATTCACGAAAATGTTCTAGTAAAGGTGACAAGAACTTGTGTCAGTCTTGGTCGGACGGCGTTTTGAAGTTTCGTAACATCTCCTTTCGCGGTCAGAATTAAACGTCTCCAACCTTCGCGTTGTGGAACTGCATGCGGCCACATCCGCTTGCCAGTTGCCACCCACACAGCACCGCTAATGTTCGCTAAATGCCGCCATTTTACCTGGCTCCCCATTTAAGTGCAGCGTTGTGGTCTTGGTGCGTAATCATGGTGGATTCAGTTTTTATTCGAGAAGAATAAGTGAAATCGATAGTTCGTCAATTATTTCGTCAATGTTAGTTTACACGTTGCGTGTTTGTAATATGGTTTTAGAAATGCCAGCTCCGCAAATGGTTAAGAAAACCCTGTCTTTGTGACACCTGTAATATCGGGCAACTTTTCTTTAGAAGTTGGTAGACAAGGCATGCTGTTATTAGCGGGTTGGTTTAGAAATAAACCCGGAAATGAAGTTAGTTTAGGACTGATGTTCATGACCGGTCACCACAAATAGTGTAAGATCCTTACCAAACGTAATAGAGTTCAAGGATTTTAAACTGCTTTGTGGAACTGGTAAGAAACCGGAAAAGCAAATATGACGAAATGAAGGGAAAGTTAATTTAAGGAAATCTAGGCCAATTCTTCCAAAAGTCGCAAGATTTTTCCAGTTTTTTCTTCAAACATGAAGAAAAACATTAGAGCCAATATCTAAATTTACGCGTCACCCCGATTGTTTTGTGTGAAAATGAAAAGTGAACTGTCGGGAAGGTGCAGACTGATTCTTTACATTTAGTGACGAGGATAGATTTGGATCTATGAAAGAATGGATTAAAATTATGTAATATACAGCCTTACAATTTGTGTACCGTGCTGGTTACCAGATGCATAACATTATTAGGCTCTTTTCAAAACAAGCAACTCGACTGGCCATGGAGAACAAGATATAGGTCGAGGACACCTTGTAAGGTAGCTTGGAAATTTTGAGTGTGTTGGCTTGGGGTTGCAATTATGATTGACGGAAAACGTTGACTTGATCAGAGAAATCCTGACATATGAAGATAGTGTGTAGGTGAATGGAAGGCGGCTGGTGAGGGTTGGATAGCGAACTTCATTGGACTTTGCGGCAAAACTTGAAGCCTTGTAAATGAGAAGATTTCAAGAGCATCAACATGACTGTCGTATCTGCAGTATACACATGGGTTTGTTTACGCAGTTACGAAGGTCACACAGTTGAGCTTTGTTTCCAACGAGTCGTCTGCGTTAACTTCAGAAATAGGAACAAAAGTTTTTATTTTAATTTGACGTTCAGGTGACCGTGCATTGTGATATACTCTTATAATATAACAATCTAGATGCACTAATTTCTCAAATTTATTTTCGGAGTAAAACTCTACATGTTTCAGATAGTTTCTCTGTCCATCATATATATATACATATCGGCTGTTAGTGTGTATGCTACACGTTTCGGTCCGCCTTGCGTGTCATCATCAGGGAGTACTTTTAGTATCTAAAGTAGCGCCCTCTAAAATTGACCGTTGTAGCTTATACTCAACACAAAATACGTAGACAAAACATTACCAGGACACAACTAATGTTTGGGTCGCGAGATGGTTTTGGATGATCATTACCATCTAGTGAAGACTGTAGAGCTGCCACTGACGGTCCGTATGGTGTTCGATGCAATATCTTCTCTAATGTTTTAATATTTGTGCTGTGCACACTCTTGAGTTGGAACTGAAAATTTTTATGTTTGTGGCTTTGTGTTTGCCCACTTCCTAACACACCATTTTGAGGGTCCTACTTTAGATACTGTAAGGGCGTGCCGAAACATGTAGAAGTTTACTAAGGCCTGATGTATATTTTGGTGCTTGTAAATTTGGGTTTAAAGGTCCATTAAAGATATAATTATTCTTTCCATCAAGACCGTACGTTCATGTCTTGATTTTCCGATACTATAAATATTTCATCACACGTTGGTCTGTAACAAACACGAGGCAGTGGACATTGTAGCTTAACTGCACTCAAATGAGAGCCTGTGGTGGCTTTACCAAATGGTTCATTTGTCCCGGAGACGGAAATCTGGGAGTGCCCACTGGACGGTGGTAAGGACATTGCGATTTCTGAGGGAAAACTCAACTTCCCTGCGGGGAGTCGAATCCTATCACCAGGCTTCTAACCAGTCGCTATAGGTTGCTAACGTACCCAGGCTACATTATAAATAGTGTAACCTCAAACACAGGCAGTAGAATACTGACAAGTATGTTGTGGAGAAGTTTAGAATTTTCTGTATGTTTTGCATAAATCGTCTGTGTGTTTGTGACGTGAAGGCGTAGGACGGATTAAAGGTATGCCTTTACACATCCTTAAACGCCGTATGGAACAACGCGAATGGCGAGCTTCACACCGCGGCCGCTTTACCCCTGGAGAAATAAGGCCAGTTATCCATTAAGTAGGGACTGGCTGGCCATGGCTCATCTAGACGCTTTGGAGAAGAGAAAAATTTCTTCCCCTGCAGGGACTCGAACCATCACAACCCAGTCTTTCCTACCCCGTAACGCAGTTGTTTTGCTGACTGATCTGTCCGGAAATAAGTTTGTAAAATATAAAATAAAAATAAGAAGGCGAAACACGTGGGGCTTTACCGAACATTTGTGTTTGCTGCAGTTACGTCTCTGGCAGTGTGTCAGCTGGCGGCCGTCCGCTGACTCTGGACGTGGTGTAATGACAGTGATTAAGAGAGCACGCGCCTTCAGGTAAAATGACCCACTCCCATTTGTTTGTATGTGGTCACAAGATTTGCCGCTTTGTGATTATCCTCCATTTTTCAATGAATCTATATGAGACCCAGGCAGGTCCCAGTGTAATAACACCTGTTTATACTTTTTTTTTTCCACGCCGTTGCGAAGTTACGAATTTGCAAAGCGATTTTATACAAAATTTGCAAAGTGTCAGTCAGACATAAATCTCATCATTAGTCATGCGATAAACATCCTTATGCAATCAGAAACGAACAGACATTTCTGATGCTGTTGTACTGCTGTGGCTATTACGCACATTACCTACCAGGCCCCCAGTTCATTCTGAAGACCTTGCATGTTAAAATATCAACAATGGCCAATAATATTTAGAAAGTTATCTAAGGTACAACTATAAGAAATATGTCTTTGTACAAATTATTGACTTAACGTGTTTTGAGTCGATTAATCAATCATATTCAAGAATACACTTTACATTACCAATACAAATTCCTACCCCACGGGTATTAAAGAGCAATCCGTCCGCGTTTCAGCCACTAAGGACGGGTTTTTTTTTCTTCAAATTAATCAATTCAATTAACAAAACTAAATAATTATTAGCAGTTATCGATTCAGATGTTAGAAAAAGTGGTCATTCGTTGCAAGGTTTTTTCTAAAGATTGTAACAGTGCCATGGATTATGCGGACTTTTTATGGCTAATGGTGACGCTCTACAGAAATACAGTATCAGGGATATTGATGATCATTTGGCCAGATATTTTGAAAGACGGTGGACGTAAAATTTCTTGTCCACCACCCAAAACCATGAATGACACTGATCTTGAGACCCAGACATCACTGGGATGTACTCAGCACACCATTTAAACCTTCAAATTCATGTTACTATTTTGGAATTTTATGACCTATGAACTTAGCAACCCCTCTTTTAAAAATAAAGTATGTTTCTTATATTTTTACTATTATATTTTTCTATTTATTAATTATTTCTGTACATGTATGTAAAATGTCTTTGCTCAACCCGAAGGAAAAAACAAAGCAGGGATGAAAATTTACAGCTTGGGTTTCCAGCCCGCGGCCCGCAGCCGCATTTGTAAATTTTGTTTACTCTAACATTTACACAGTAATTTAGGCTGTTAGGTGTGCAACTTATTGCTATTTCTCCCCGTGCGCCCCTGCGAACCAGCTTATAACGTGTGTGGCCCTTTCCCATAAAACGTTTGGACGTCCGTGATATACAGAAGGTTTCTCGTTTCCACAGTCAGCGTGCAACAAGACGTAGAATATTTTCATGGTTATAATTTGTAAGTCCCTTGGTCTATCCGATCCCGAACCGCATGTTATCCGTCCATCCATTTATGACAAAAACATAAAAATTATACAAATTATTTGCTCAATTTGCGTGGAATTTCTGATAAATATTAGGTCTCTGGTGGTCTGTCTTCCAGTAGTACCGAACTAACGGCTGTGGAAACAAGTGTCATGTAACAATAGCACCGCCTATGACGATTACGGTTCTTGGAAGTAGCCTGTGGCCTATTTGGACTGGTATACAGGAATGAACGTTTCGAAGGAGCTGGCTACATTCATATCCTGAGTAGTCTTCGTCGACTTCCCTGCAGGTGGAGGCAGCAAGACCATCCGAAACGGTCATACGTCTACGCTAATCTACGGCGTCATTTTCTAGGTGACCAGCATCCGTATCAACAGCGACAAAGAAATTCAAATCTCGAACAGCACTAGTTCCTTTAATGGCATGAGTAAAGGGTTTGCAGTTTTTAGGCGCGTTCACATATTCGCAAAAAAAGGACGCCTGTTCTCTCCCTCATTTCCGTCTGTCTGTCTGTCTATCTGTATCCCTCGGATATTTTGGGCGAATTTTTATGTAAATTTACCTTTTTAATTCCGAATTCAAATTACAAAATAACATATTTTCCTTTCTACAGTTCTAATTTCACGGTAATTTAATAATTTATACAGTTGAAAACTCATAAATCATTACTTTTATTTCGAGTGTAAAATATACGGAAAACAGCAGAGCTAACGCATCACAAATATTACGCTTACCAACATTTCCTAACTTTTTTTCCTATAGAAAAGAGAACAGTTCGGTAGGATTTGAGACAGCACCAGTTGCCTTATCTCGCTGCTTATCGGCTGTATTCTGTAGTTCTGTTCCAGTAATTGAAAGTGCCAGGAGCAATCATAGAAGGCTGTAAGCTCCCACAGACCCATCGTGTGTCCCTGCCGCAACCAAAATGTTCCACATGCCCCTGAACTTATCATGCAGTAGCACTCTTCCATTTTCCTTTCATTATATTAACTTGTCTCCACCACGTGCGCCGGTGTCATAACACATAACCCAAACCAACAACATTACTTAAGAAGATTGAAGTATCTTTCACAATAGAAACCATTTATTTTACTTTCATCTGCATACACCCCATACACCCCATACACTCCATAACCCTCAGCATTCCACTTAATCACATTATAAGGTATTTTCCGCGTTTGCGAAAGGTCAATTATCATAAATAACAGCCAGAGTAATTGTGTTAAATGGCAACACCACGAGAACCGCGGTCATTGATTTAGGGGGATAGCGGAAGAAATGAAGTCGCAGCCACACGCCTCAATACGATTAGCAGATAATGATCTGCTGGATATTGTCCCCCGGGAGCGCTGTGTGTCGTTAGACGTGCGGGGTGAGAGAGATGTTATCTGTGTTGCTCTGCTTACCAGCCGATTGTGCATCAAATTAATGCCGTGACACCAGGGTAACTCGCATTGGCTAGTGCTCTGCGTTCAACATAATATGATAAGGCTTCGCATACTGAACAGTCTCATAGGTCTTCACATTCTGAACATATTATGGTACGGCTCCGCATACTGAACAGTCTAATAGATCTCCACATTCTGAACATAGTATGATAAGGCTCCGCATACTGAACAGTCTCATAGGTCTGAACATATTATGATAAGGCTCCGCATACTGAACAGTCTAATAGATCTCCACGTTCTGGACACAGTATGATAAGGCTCCGCATACTGAACAGTCTAATAGATCTCCACGTTCTGAACACAGTATGATAAGGCTCCGCATACTGAACGGTCTAATAGATCTCCACGTTCTGGACACAGTATGATAAGGCTCCGCATACTGAACAGTCTAATAGATCTCCACGTTCTGAACACAGTATGATAAGGCTCCGCATACTGAA
>Ga0123357_10006406_pt1 | contig 14356 bp, 11 predicted proteins | sample TergutEmb28metaG_FD_89873 | JGI IMG/M metagenome (GOLD analysis project Ga0123357, IMG submission 89873) | Embiratermes neotenicus P4 segment gut microbial communities from Petit-Saut dam, French Guiana - Emb289 P4 | ecosystem: Host-associated > Arthropoda: Insects > Digestive system > Gut ...
ATTCAGGTGACCGTGCATCGTGATAAATTCTTATAATAAAACCAACTAGATGCACTAATTTCTCAAATTTATTTTTGGAATAAAACTCTACATGTTTCGGACAGTTCCTAAATTGACATCAGGTGACCGTGCATCGTGATAAATTCTTATAATAAAACCAACTAGATGCACTAATTTCTCAAATTTATTTTTGGAATAAAACTCTACATGTTTCGGACATTCCTCTATCCGAAACATGTAGAGTTTTATTCCAAAAATAAATTTGAGAAATTAGTGCATCTAGTTGGTTTTATTATAAGAACTTAAATAAGAGAGGTAGCGTTATGCTACTGAAAATGGAAGTGCGGCTTTCCGTAATTTTTAATTATTTAACTGGCCGGCTTTCGATTTGAGTTTGAGACACCAGGCACAACTCATTATTATTGGTTGATAGTCATTTTTACAGGATGTTGAACGACGCGATCATGACTTATTTGAAGTTATTTTCGTGGAATTTGCTGAAAATATCGAGGGGAACCACGAAAATATGTGAGGCGAGCTGATCTTGTGGCTGAGAATCGGTCCTGACATCTCTCAAATACAAGTTAAAAGTGCCTTCGCTTGAGGCAACTTCGCGGTCTGTGAAGCAAATGGTCAGATGTAAACAAAGTGAGGAGTGTGACATCACACCGCTTTAACACTCTCTGTAGAATATGTGGCTCGTCGTTCCGTCCCTCTCGCCCACACACACACACACACACACACACACACACACACACACTTCGTTATAGAAACTACAGAACCGACTTCAATCAAATTGTATGCGAGTGTAATTAAGCACCATCGCATTAAGGCTTGTGGGGGAGTGGAGGTTTATCTCTGCTCATTCTTAATTTTGTCGTCAGATAGAGGTGAGTGGTCAGCTTCACGCCTCAGTCGCTTTACGCGCGGTTGAGCCCCCTGTACCTGTTGAATTAGAGGCCGGGTGAGCCGGTAAGGAGCGTTGGAGAAGATACAAGTCTCTTACTTCTGGCGGTAATCGAACCACGATTCCTCGGGCTTCCAATCCATAGCCTATTCCTTGTAGTCATTTACCAAAACTTGTCGAATTTTGTTCGATTCCTGTTAAAGGAGTTCTTAAGAAGCTGATATACCTTATTCCTAAACAGGGCAATAAATTTTCTTCCGTCTATAGAAGCGAAAGATTCATTACAGACTTTTCAGAAACTCGCTTCTGACACTAGCTGGAGCCATTTTAGGTCAGGGCATATCCAGTTTCCTTGATATTCTTTACCCATCTACGCCTTTCTCTCCCAAACAGTCCCGCTCCTTCTGTATATGATATGATACGATATATTTTATAGCTGCAGTTGGGTTGACACCTGGTGGCAGTAGTACAGTACACTTTTACACACAAAGAATACACAAAACAACACACTGAAACAGAACACCCAGAACGGAACATACATAACAATAATAATGCATAAACAAACAAAATAATAATACCTAAACTCCGACTAAAACGCTACATCCCGAAGTGACCCTTAATTCATGGGTACACAAATTTTACAAAAATCTAGGAGCCACCTCAAAATTCTAGGCGCCAGAAATGTGACATGGGTAAAGTTTCGCCGTACAAAATTCAGTCACCCAGGTGACATGGCGCTCATAGATTTTTTGCGGCCTTGCCGTAGGCCTACTTTACATCAAATGTTATAGCTGACGACTGATGAAGTTAACATAGTTGAATAGTTTTGCGTTCTTTGACTTAAATCGAATTATGCAGAGACTTTTATTACCGCCGCGCTTGGTTTACAGGGGCTTTGTACCGAATTTATCTTTCACAGTGATGACGGTGCGGTTAAACACACGAAGAGCAGGACAAATGCGGTTTTTTACGTCAAAAATTCCGACATCCTTGCTGAGGGGGTCAGAATTTTGTGTATTATACTGCGTTCGGTATTTTTTTGGGCATATAACTGGCCTTTGCTTGTTTTATTATGCTTGTATTTGTTCGAAGATATTGTATCGTCTACTTCAAAGCTGAATTCTATTTGATATTGCAGAGAAGATATATTTTTCACTATGAAAGTGCCGCCTTATATCGTTTGTTTTTCGTCTTAACTGGATATTCAATTATGAAAGAGTCGCCTTGCAGGCAGAGCGCGCTCTATCTGCTGTAACACAACACTGTCAATTTATTCCTCTCTTTGGGATGTCATTTATTCATAAGATGGGCTTACCCCTTCCCTCGTCTCTCACACTCCCAAGAGAAATGGCGAACCCAAAATGTGGTGTACTTTCCCTGTGCAGAGCTAAACAATCCCCAGGTGACAACGGTATATTTACCCCTTATACCACACATTCCCCCACTACTAAGTGAAACATACCGTTACAAGATCGATACCAGATATTCCACACACATATATTTTTGCACGCTTCTTATTAGTTTTCTGTGAAAGGATATGTTATTTTTCACCCGAAACTCGGTATTTTCTAATTTACTTTTGTAATTGTCCGACAAGATGCGACTGTGTTCAGTTTATTATATTTCTGTAGGCAGCTGTACATGTTTCGGGTGTTGACACCCATCATCACGAGATCGTACAACTGTAATTACAGCTTCTGGCGATGGTCAACTTGAATGAATATAATACGCTGCTACTAATTTTATTCATTGCAGTTGACCATCGCCAGAAGCTGTAATTACAGTTGTACGATCTCGTGATGATGGGTGTCAGCACCCGAAACATGTACAGCGGTCTACAGAAATATAATAAACTGAATACAGTCGTATCTTGTCGGATAATTATTAAATTTGGTTCACGATGCACGGACCCATGAATATAAAATTCAATATTTGCTCTTTATTAGAAGTCATGACACACCCAGAAGTGGTTGTTATTGTTGTTCTTGCTCCGCTTTGGTGTAAAAAAAAAAGCCGTGTTCTTAGAGAGGAAGTGCGGTTAAAGATAATTAATGAAACTTGGTACTGTAATTCGCCACTGTGACGTGAATATATGACTGATGCTGGCTTGTAAAGGTGAAACATGTGTTCATAGTTATTCATGTAAGCGTAAGTCAAGAAAGAAATTATTCAAATCAAGTCAGAAAGTTTAAAGTTATAAGCAAATTCGAAGCCTTTGTGAATCAGAATGAACGAGGAATCGGTGTAGCAACCTGTGGTGAAAGGTGGCGTTGTAAGACAGGAGTAACGCCAGACCACTTTCCGACTGACAATACGCAACTGTGCGGGCCTGGGAGTGATAAAAGGCGGGATGAAGGTAGAGTAACAGCCGAGAGGCAGTAAATAAAACAAGTAAATGCACTTCTCTATACCAACTCTGTACCTGTACTGTTCGGAAAGCCGTCTCATCTCAAACGCTGACTTCTGCCTGGTAATTCGAGTCGTAATAGGTGAGCTGTCGTAATTCTTACCTGACGTCGTAGCACGATGTTGAACAGCTTCTGACGTATGTTTGTTTTATTAACACTAGGTATTTGGAATGAATGGGCTGGCGTAGCGTAGTCGGTATACCGACTCGCTACGGGCTTGACGGTCCCGAGGTCAAATCCCGACGGGGGCGAGATTTTCCGCGCCCGTTTAGAACGACCCTGGGGCTCACCCAGCCTCCTGTACAACGGGTACCGGGCCTCTTTCCGGGAGTAAAGCTACCGGGGCGTGACGTTGACCACCCATCCCACATCTAGCGCCGAGATTAAAGAAAGAGTAGATTATACATCTTCTTCCCCCCTATGCCTGAATGGCACGTTATGGGATGAACTTTACCTTTATGTGTGGAACAATCATGACTTATCTGCATTGATTCTTATTTTACTTCATGATAAATCTAAGTTCATTTCACCTGTTTGATGCGAAAATATAAACGTATTATGTTAGTGTTCGTGTTTATAGTTTTTATTTACAGTTTTTGAGTGATTTGGTGTACGTCGCAGGCATAGTTAAGTTTTTGTAAGCAGTATTGAAGTTGCCAAATGTATCATGCATAATGCGTAGGAATATCGTGTTTTGGAAACGTGACATTGTGGGGCCTGGGGAAAATATGGAGCGGTAAGCTCCAGCATCCCTCTCAACATTTACGGTTTGTTGGCACAAGTATACTTTTTTTTTGGCTTCACAGGGTGTCCAAATTGTTAAATAGTTCTTCTGCACTGAAACGTTGGTTGACGTTGATCTGCACGACCTTCAGAACTGTCTGTTTTCCACGGTTAACCATTCAGTGCCGGCCTCGGTACACTGCACGTACCTGAATTCATTTCAGGATACTGTCAATTTGAAACTAGTCTGTCCTACACAGTAACTGGAATTTTAACCTCATCATCATTGAATGGTTAATATGAAGTTTGAGAGTGCAGTCGGTATAGTCGGTCAAGATGAAACAAATACCTGTGTTCCTGTTGCAAGTTTTGATGCTTTTGCGGCGGCACGTATGAAGATTGCATTATTCTGGAATATGAAGCCACGACATTGGGTCATCGGTTCCCGGCATTTCTTCTTGGACGTTTCGACCATTGAATATGAGGACGCTCCATTGCTTCGAAACACCGGGAGATAATTATCCACTGACGCAGTGTCGTGTCTCTCTTGTTTATTAGTGAAGTAGACGATGTTTTACTGCAGTTTGAAGACAGAGAGAGGTTAGGTGTTTTTGACGAAGTTTCCTTATTTATAACTTTTCAGTTGGCAGTTCAGCGGACTTACCCTGTAGTTAATATTATTTGCCAGCTCTGACTCTTCATTGTTTTCCTCTTCAGACCCGTTGTCGTCGTTTTTTTACTTTCCCAGATAATTAGAACTAATTGCACTGAATGTCCGTTATATAAGAAGAAATCACAAAAGCTACAGACACCCATTCAACCTGTGTTTGTAAAGACAGACAATTGTTTCATAAAAAGGAGGAGTAATGACATTGAGAGTTAATACACAGCTTAGTATTTTGGTTCGTTGTGTTCATTTCTTGCTGATGCTTGATATTACTGATCATTCAGTGGACTTACATGTTTCAAAAGTTACACAGATGTTTGAGATTTTCCAGTATTCCCTTAGGAAAGCAGTTTGCTGTTTTATGCAGTGGTCTGATGTGGGTCACCCATGTCAGAATGCTACAGATGATGTAATGCAGTCTCTTCATGATATGTAAGCAATAAATTATAGACGAGTTGCTATGCACCCAGTGTGGTGGCAACAGAATCCCCTTGGTCCTACTAATCATAGGGCGAGAGACAGCGGATTTAAGTTTTCCATTATCTAGATTGCTCTGAGGAGCAATGCACAGGCAGCCTCCCCTCCCTTGCCATAGCCTCCATCTCACACAGCCACTTGAGGGTTTTGCTGCAGCTTGTCTTTTTTATCATTCTTTCCTTACATGCGGTCTCCTTTTCTTTCTTTCTTTTTTTTTTTGGCTGATTCATGCTTTTTCATTTTCACTTTCTTTAAAACTTGAGTAGTTTTTGCAGAAACCACGAGAATTGTGTTTTTAAGGAAAGGTGGGTAATATATTGTGTGGGATTACAGTGCTCAGGACATGATCCTGTGGTGTGCCTCTGTGAACATAATCCCATACAAGATGCATAATTTATTGTCGTATGGGATTATGATGCTTAAGACAGTATCTTGCAGTGTGCTTCTGTGAACATAATCTGAAACAAGTGAATAATTTCTTGTTGTATGGGATTTTAATGCTTTAGACAGCATTTTGTTGTATTGGTTATAATGTTTAAAACAGTATCCTGTGCTGTGCTTCTGTGAACATAATCCCATACAAGATGCACAATTCTTGTTGTATGGGATTATAATGCTTAAGACAGCATCCTGTGGTGTGCTGCTGTGAAAACGATCCCATGGAAGTTGGGGAGTTTCATCAGATACCCAGGAAGGACCCTGATTCATGGAGTTGATAAGGCATAATTTTCACTGATTGTGGGTTTATTTACTTATGCTGTTTAAGCAACTTGGATTACATAAATCAAATTTTATGGCAGGTTTTTGAATAATGAATAGGAGCGAAGTAATTGCAGCCTATCATCTGGTGTAATTGAATAAGTATGCAGAACCCTCATTAGAGATAGGTGGTCTCCACAATGAGGCTTCAGTCCAGACCTTCAAAATTTGGAAGAGGGGTGCAGTGCTTTTTTGTGGTGCTATGCAATAGAATGGAATTCTAACACCGTTACAGATGACACATTAGAGAAAATTCAAGGTTCAGACCATGAGAAAAACTCATGTTATTTGTCATTTGTATTAAATTAATATTGTCACGCTGCGCAACATATCAGCAATTTTTTTCATTAGGGTGATTTCCAACTTTACTCCTGTCAAGGAGTGGGTGCCAGCACCTTAATTTTCTGCCATGGATTGAGTACCAGCACCTACTTAAAACAAAAAGAGCACTGGATAATTTGCTCTTCACAGATTCCCTGCATAGAAGAGTAGTGTATCTGATACTCACAAGGTCTGGCCCTGTGCCCACCTTGTTGGCAAACTTTTATCTCATTCTTTTTTGACAGAATATTCACATAATTGCATTAAGACAGAAATCTGAAGGATTTCATACATCTGTACATAAACAGTGATATGTTAAGGATTGAGATACTGCCAGGGACAAGACAGAAAAGTGACATAGAGCAAATAATGGCACAGTGTTCACTCACATAAACTTTTCCCATCAGAACTCTTAGGTAATGTGCCTCACGTTGCTGTATCCAGTTTTGAGTTTAGTGGGTTACATCCGCTTTGTAACAAATTAAGTCTGTACTGTTGCATCCCTGTATGAAGAAATAGTTTCATTACATTTGTCATCAGAATGAAGAAGAGTAACTTACTAGTTGATACTGCTCATTGCTCATTGTTGAAGTTCTGAATTATGCTAACATTAAACTCTTTGCCATGTGAATAATTGGGGAAACACATTTTGCCCTAGTCTGTGTTTCTTCTGGTGTTTACTCTGATAACTGCATGTATATTATCCTAACTCAGATGTTACCCGTATATAGCAAAATAAATTCAGGAATACTTACTATCATTCAGTTTATAGTGTGTCTTCACCTGTGCTGTCACAAAATGTAAAGGTTAAAATACAAAGAAAAAAAGAAGTGTAATTTTGCCTTATGTTTTGTATGTGTGTTAAACTTGACCTCTCACATTAAAGGGAGAGTTGAGACTTAATGTTGCTAGGAAATTGTACGCTTCCTACCACGCACTCAGGGCTGGCTCAAAGTTTTTTTTGCTAGTCTAGCTGAAGCTTGGGCTTGCTTCTCCTCCCCACACAGTCGGCCTCATCTCCTCACTTTAACAAGTAAAGTACTTTATTCCTGTTTCATGGCTCTTTCCTCTGAATTTTGCCACCATTGATGACCACCCAGTTCACTTAATGGGTCGAGCCTATCCTACTTGCCCTATTTAATTCAAAAATCATGCCGTCACAGTTTGTGTGCAATGGTAGTATGATTTTTGAATAGATAGACTGGGTGTGTTTCAGAACAAGGTGGTGAAGAAAATATGTGGACCTAAAATGGAAGAATTGCATAATGATGAGCTTCATATTTGGTATTCCTCATGATAAGTTGATGTGGCATGTGACGTGTACAGGAGAGAAGTACTTTCAAAATTCTATTCAGTAAACATGATGAAAAACGGCCTGTTGGAGTATCCAGGTGCAGATGGGAGAATAATATTCAAATGGATATTAAAGAAATAAGTTGGAAGTTGTGGACAGGATTCATTTGCCTTAGAATAGTGGCCATTGGCAGGCTGTTGTGAATATGGCTTTGGTGTCCATTACATGGCTGACCCAGCAGCTGTTAGCTTGTCTGTATTTCAAGAAGTTTGTTTTTTAATTATTAAAATTAAGACAGACATTTAACTCAGAGTCAGAAATGACCACGGGATGGTATGTCTCGTGAGAGGAACTAAGTATTTCAGAAACTGTTAAATAGTTACAAATATTTGTACTAATTCAACATACTTTATAGATGTGCCAAAATAAGTAAGAGGTGCAGCTTGGCATAATGTGCTTGTGGTCTTGGACTGTTCGATCACTGCAATCACTCTGTCATATCATCCAGGTTTGTGTTCTGTTTACTTGTTTTGAAGGCACTGTAAAGCCTTTGTGCTGTTTTGTTGCAGTCTGACATCAAGGGCTGCCAGAAGAAGCTTGTGGAGCAATTAACGCAGCACATCCAAGAGTCACCAGGACCTCCTACACGCAAGCTTATTGCCCGCTGCCTTGCCACACTCTTTAGTGTAGGAGATACTTTTCTTCTTTTTGACACAGTCAACAAGTGTAACGATATCCTCAAGAACAAAGATGACTCACCCAGCTTCCTTCCTACTCGACTGTAAGTAATAAAATAATGGCCAGACAGGCAATGTACGTAAAATGCAACATGGAGGCGCGTTCACATAACCGTGTTGCCGTGGAAAAACAATGTATGTCTGTGTGTCTGTATGCTTGCCATAGTTATCTAGCAAGCAACATGTATGTGCCATGTTATGTTGTCATGTTGCCATTTTTCCACATTATCTCATAAATGGTATGATTCTCAGGAAAAAGTTATTGAACATAAAATTGTATTTTGATTTACTCTACAACTTTTGTCAGAAAAATTTTTCATTCTCAGAAGAATTCAGCGAGATGTCATAAATTTATGTAGATATTCGTGTAAAGTACCTGTTATTTTTGTCAAATTTTAATCAAACTTAAATTTCCTTGACGTGGTTTTAAAAATTACTCAGAAATTAAATTTCATGAAAATTCTTCCAGTGGGAGCCGAGTTGTTCTGTGTGGACAGAGAAACAAAGGGATGGACAGACGGACTTTACAAAGCTAATAGGTGCTTTCCACAGTTTTGTGAACATGCCTTGAAAGAGGTTATTTTGGTATGGAAACATTGTGAAACTTTGTGTTACAGTAGTGTATATATTATTAATAATTATATATTATCCAAATTAGATATACTTGTTTCATTATGAAGGAAATATGCTTACTGAACCTCTGAAAGTTGCCTTTCCCAGGGTTCTGCAGAACTCAGTTTGAATACCAGTGTTGTAGACTATCATGAGGGGATCAGCGGTATATCAACCAGACTTTTCTTATAACCTTGTATGTTGTATTGTGGTTGATGTACCGCAGAATTCCCTGATGATCTCTTCTGTTGCAACAAGTAGGAAATTATGTTGTAAATGGAAATAGGATACACACATTTAGTGTACTATGATGGTATGAATTTTGAATATCTCTTATGTGGTTATTTATGACTGCTGTGTTAACATATCATTCAGAGAGCAGCAGTTGCTATTGCATAAGTTGTTGGTAACAATGACAGTGATAGGATTTCTTACCATTGAGCATAACTGAAACTAGCAGAAATTAAGATTGACATTTGGTTCTTTTTGACCATCAGTACCATGACACCCTCAGTTCTCTCAAGTAGCAAAGTCACCTGAGCTTTTTACATTTGATATAGAAATTTTGTTGGTTATTTATGTTGCCCATTATTTTTATGCAGGGCTGCCATTTGTTGTGTGGGATGCATGTATGAGAAGTTGGGCCGGATGATGGGACGATCCTATGAAGAAACTGTTCAGATTCTTATTAAATCATTGAGAAGTGCAGAATCACAAACCCGCATTGAAATAATGCTCACTTTGGAAAAGGTAATCTTTTTTCCAATTAAAATATTTGTCCAGTATGCATTGAATGTGCTTGGTAATACTGTATTGAACAGACTGTTTTTTTTTGTGTGTTTGCATAGTAAATCAGTATCCTGATTCTGTAAATCATGCTTTGCTCTGTTGAACATTGAGAATGAAGAATACCATCAGCATGGAAGTTTGTTTACTTTTGCCCTAATGTAAGTCACATGTTCTGAGACTTTGCAGAATATTCACTTTTCCAGACTATGCTGCTTCCCATACCATCATAGTTTATGTATAGCAAGAAGTACCAGTGGTGCAAACAGAGTTGCGTAGGTATTAGTTTCACACTGTGACTTAAATTCTGTTGCTAGCACAAAACACTTGGGAGGCAAAGAATTAAAATGTGTTTGTAATTGCAGACTACTGTTACCTTCCCTTCTTAGTCCACCTCCCCTACCTTGCCACTGTATAATTTATTTTATTAATTAATAAATAATGCAGACTGTATACTATAAAGCTAACTCTGTTTATGCCACAGTCTTATGACACAAATTGGAGAAGACAAAAGAGAAGTAATTAATATTAATATTCTTTTGTCTTCTCAATTATACCGACATAAAACTGTCACTATAAGGAGACAAAATAATTTCTTGTATAATTTGGGGGTTGCCTTCCTGAAATTTGCAGCATACGGCAAAACAATGTAGAACAGAGTATCGCTCCACCCTAATTAAAATACCCAAGATGCTAGCCATTGAAGCTCCCACTAGCTACTATGTAAAATGTTATTCTGAGTCCAGACAACATTCACAGAATCTTAGTTTCCTAGAATTTATTAACATTAAAGCAAAACATCATTGTCTGGGGCAACACTGAACAGGGATTACCTGTGTGTATTTATAATATTGTCACAATAAATCGACAGTTTCATTATTGCAGCACAGTTAATTAAAAGAAAAATGGGGGTGACGAACATGCATGTTTAAATAGTTCAGTATACATACAAATACATTTTGACTGGATTACTAACTGCGCATATTTACAGGTATGTTCTGGCATGGGAAGTGCCATCTCCAATGTGCATAAAGAAATATACAAGGCTGCTCGTCATTGCCTGACTGACCGTGTAATGGCTGTTCGGAGTGCTGCTGCTAAGGTATATTTATTGGTGATTCATTGCACTTGCTATGCTTTGTGAAAGTCATTTGTCATTAATTAATTTCAGGTAGGAGAGAGTCATCTTGTATTCAGGAAAATACTGTATATAAATCGATTACTGTACTAAATGCTTCACACATTTAGTTTATTGAGCTGTATGTGTAATACAGTAGGACTGTCCTGAGTGACACCAGTTTCTTATGCAAATAAAAAAGATAAAGTAGGATTCACAGACATTCACACAAATGATAAACACCAATGTATTTTTCAGTGAGAAAAAGTATTTTGTCCCTGCCAGACCTTCCTCTTTTAAATTCTGTATTCTGTTTTACATTTGTGGTAAATAATATAGTTTGAAGAATTAATGTAATTTTTCTAATGTGTTTATACGTTTCAGTGTCTTTTAGACATGTTGAACCATGCACCCTTTCTATATACAACAGAACTAGAGAGTTTGGCAACACTGTGCTTCCGAGCATTTGATGGTTCCAATTACGAAGTGCGATGTGCAGTTGCAAAACTGCTGGGAACTTTAATAGCTGCCACACAACAGACACAGAAAGGAAATCCTGCAGGTAATTAACCATCTGATTTATCGACAGTCAAGCAGGTAGAGCAGTGACACAATATGAAGCAAATGAAATTGATATTTTCTGTGACTTTTATTTTCAAACTTTATGTAGAAATCTCAAAATGTATTGACATTTCGTAGTTGACATATTTAATGTGTAGCTGTGTCAGCTTGTGCTGTAATGATCAGCACTGCACAAAATGACCAGCATTACATGTTATTATTTATGTTTCAATGCATGAGATAATTGGTATAGTGAAACCAATATTGTTGCTCGCATTGGATAAGTGATCAAAATACTGCAATGGTCTGTCCTCATATTCTGTGTGTGTGTGTGTGTGTGTGTATATGTATGTATGTATACTTTTATTCATATCATTAGCACAACCTGCATTATCATACCATCAGAGCAATCTGGGCTTCACTCTCAACATATTATGTACATTGTTCATCCCTTGTCTTGGCACAAGCATATATATAATTTCAGGTGTTCAGAGTGGTGATTGTTTGTGTTGTAGTCTTTTAGGTTTATTGAGCTATGCTATCTTAAAAATTATGGGACTTCAGCTGAATTGCGTTTAGTGCATTTCTTTCAGTTTTTGGTTTCTGAAACTTGCATTGTATCATGTACAGTATTAATATTAGCAGTGAAAGTAATGAAATATGTGCATTTTTGTTCATTCGCATGTAGTGCTACAAAGACATTGTGACATCTTTTTTGTACATTGTTTCTGGATATATGCTATGTCTTTAATGAACATTACCTTGTGAAACTGTTTGCCATGAAGGGTAATGTCTTTGTGCTTGCTATACCAAGCAGCTCTAAATAAGTCCTGTCATGGCCGAGATAGACACACCTAAACCAGTCCTTGTTGGATTAACAGTGGACAAGGTGGCACTGGGACAGACTTTTCTCAAAATATTTAAGTTTCCCATCTTGGTTTCTTTCCACCAGTGCTCCATACACATTTCTTTTATCTGTCACAGATGCTATATAATATTAGCAATTGTCATTGTTATGAAAATAAAACACTTAAAAACAGCACAACAATAGAACATGTGGGATTTGCTGTACAGCCTGTGGATGAAATGCAGGAGATACCATGTGGATAGAACTGGGTTACAGGAGGGCTGTTTTCTGAGATCTGAGGTAGCAGAATTGTGAAAATGACTGGTCACTTCCATCAGGTGCCGTGATTTAAAATCCATTACCCAGGACTGTCATTATTATTTAAAAAAGAGATTATGCTTTATACTTTTACCAACTAAATATCAAGCCACGAATATTAGAAGACCTGAATACCACTTACTACATTTTACGTTAGACTGTGTTTTGCTTTCTAAAATCTAAAAGTTATGCTTTATTTCTGTAGCCCATCAGAATAAAGGCTTCAAACCAATTTCATTGGAAGAGGCCTTAGGAGTGCTGATGTCAGGTTTCCTGAGAGGAGGTGTTGGTTTCCTTAAGGGCACTGGCGAGATGATCAAAGGTAGTTCTGGTGTCAACAGGGAAGTTCGTGTTGGTGTTACACATGTAAGTACGCTCTGCTGAGACTGTAGAATTCCTTTAATCTGACACCTGATAATCTGGCACTCCTGCTACTTTGGCACAAAGGGAAGTACTTCCAAGACTACAAGTCCCACTGTATGTGACTTCTGGTGCACATACTGATGATGTGACTTTCATGTTGGGTTTTCTGGGTCTTATTGAGCCCACTGGGCTATTTGTAATGGCTTCAGAAGATCCCAAGATGAATAAACAAGGTACTGCTGGCAAGAGGTCACTTTCACAGACACTTGAAATAATTAGGGGGATTGAAAGTGGAAAAAGCCAAAAAGAGATTATGGCTTCTTACGGCATTGGATCATCAGCCTTGTATGATATAAAGTAATGGAATGACTAGTTACAATTGTTTGGGGCATCAAGTGAAATTTTGAAGGCATTTTCAAGAGACAGGCATCGGAAGAGCCCATATTAGCGCAGCTGTACAAGATGTTGTACAAGTAGCCTACAGCAATGCACTCTGAAGGAAAACCCATGGCTGGGCATATGGTAATTGAAAAAGGTGAGTCTTTTCATGATGAAGTAAAAATAGCTGACAAGTGCACGTTCCCTGAGTGAAGTAACAAAAAATTACTTAGCTCAGTATAGGTACTGTATGATTATCCAGAATATTTGATTATCCAGCACCTGTCTGGTTCTGTGGGTGGCAGAATACAGGAATTCTACTCTGTATTATTCTCAATAGTCTGTTATATGTAGAGGCTGTTGCAAGTATTCATTGGAGGAACCATAACGTTGTGTGAAATAGTTGTTATATTTTGCACCTAATTTCTTTATTCTATGTGGTTCAGCTTTACTTCAGTTGAGACAGTTGTTATTGGTGGTATTTTGGATGGTTTTTTGTGGTCTTTTTGATTGTTTGGAAGTCTCATAATAGGCCAACTGCCAGTTAGAGAATGAGTTTACAGATAGTCATTAATATGTGATTGCTGTAAAGACCATCTAAAACATTTGGACAGTAAATAAGCATGCAGTATACAATAAAGAATGTTTATGTTGTGAAATTAAAACATGTGAATCTGTTGTTATAATACTGCTAAAAAAAAGTACTGGTGTAATGATGTAAATTGTTGTTTCATGTCTAAGGTCTGTAGAATTGTGGTTTTGTGGAGTATAATAACTTGTAATCTGGTAGGTGGTTACTTTGCCCTGAAAGAGGAGTCAGTACCCTCCTCCAAAACACTGGAAACTGCCTGCTGGACCACAGGTTGTCCATATGGGTTCTATAAAACATGGGCAGTGCCTTAACCAAATTGATGACAGCTTCCAAGAAGCACTCTGCTCCATGAAGTCAGTGAAAAAACATGTGTATGTCTTTGTTGTCCAGTTAATGGGACAGAGAGGGAGGGGGGGGGGGGCGCTTTTTTTTAATGCACCTGTTCGGGGCGAGGATTGGGGTGGGGGTTGTTTATTTTTATTTATTTTG
>Ga0123357_10006407_pt1 | contig 14356 bp, 10 predicted proteins | sample TergutEmb28metaG_FD_89873 | JGI IMG/M metagenome (GOLD analysis project Ga0123357, IMG submission 89873) | Embiratermes neotenicus P4 segment gut microbial communities from Petit-Saut dam, French Guiana - Emb289 P4 | ecosystem: Host-associated > Arthropoda: Insects > Digestive system > Gut ...
AAAAAACCTGTGCCGAATACGTTATATAATATAAAGTGGGAAGACTCCACAGGCGGCGTTCACGATTTGGGCAACTGGTACACCGATAAAAACGGACAGATAATATTCGAGTTCGCGGAAGTTGGGTGGTATCAGATAACAGAGATTATGCCCGCTCCGGGTATGACGAAAACGAAAAATCCGGTCACTCGGATTTACCTTGCACCCGGCACAAACGCATACTCCGACAATGAATTACGCACTGCTGACAATTCAAGCGGACAAAACCAGAATACCGCCGGTCCTGGCGTGAATACGATTAACAATGATACTACTTCATCGAGCGGAAGCGGTATAACCGTGATTGACCCCTTCGATAATATTCAGACGATAGATATACCCGTGTATAATATCGCAAGCGACGCAAATATATCTACAGATAATCAGGCGTTTACATATTCCGAAAAAATCGACGCCATTCCAGATGTGACGATTTCCGGCGTAACTCCTGATGCTTCCGACCCATCTGTTGATGTTGTATTCGCGTATGACAGCATTGATACAACAGAACCGATTTTATCCGCAGACGAATATATAAATCCAGATTATTCTACCATTCAAACGGGCGGCGTAGGCGACGTTTTCACTGATGTTTCCGGTACCAGCTACAACCTCGTAGATAACGGCGGAGTTGCCGCGTTTGCCAACGATGTCGGCACCATAATCGATTTCCCGTTAAATTCGATTATTATCAAGAAAGAGGATGCGACGAACGGCAATATGCTCGCGGGAGCCGTGTTTGAAATCTACCGCATGAGCGACGAAACAAGCGGTCAGAGCGGCACTCTCGTCGCACGTTTAGTAACGGGAAACTCCGGTATGTTGGCGGTTATCGGGCTTGAGGCGGGCACATATCTCGTCAAGGAAGTCCGCGCACCCGAAAACTATACGCTCAACAATCAGGGCACTCAAACCGCGCTGCTTGTCCCTGATAATACCTCGAATATAGAATTTACATTCAGCAATTACCCATTCGGCTCGATTTTAGTCGATAAAACGGACGCTGTGACAAACAAACCACTGGCAGGGGCACGATTCGAGTTGACGAAAGCTGATGGGTCGCATGTAGCATACGCAAATACTGACAATTACGGTCACGCAGTTTTCACGAATTTAGAGCCGGGCGCATACATCGTTTCCGAGCAGGAAGCTCCTGCCGATTATCAGATTGACAGCACACCGCAGACGGTTTCTGTCCCAGCAAACGGTGAAATGCAGACCGTATACTTCAAGGATCAGCCATTCGGTAGTATAGTTATCGTCAAGAAAGACGCTGTACTCAAAACACCAATCAGCGGCGTTAGATTCCATGTAACCGACATTCACGGTGCGAACATCGGCGATATAACGCAGGGAAACGGTTTCGCGGCTGATGGAATTTACACAACGGACGGCAACGGAGAAATCAGAATTGATCATATTCCGCAGGGTAATTACCTTGTAACAGAAGTGTACGCCCCTGACCCGTATATAATTGACAATACGCCCAAAACCGTATATGCGGAATGGGGTAAAATTAAAACTGTGGAATTTTTCAACAGCAGAACAGGTGCGTTAGTAATTACAAAATATAATTCAGTCACCAAAGAGCCGCTTGCTGATGCCGTTTTCAAAATCACAGATATTCAGGGCGCAGTTGTCGGCACGTCAGACGGACTTTACCGCACCGATGAAACCGGCACAATCCACGTTTACGGCTTAGTCCCCGGCGGGTATAAAGTGCAGGAAGTTCAGGCACCGCAGGGATTCGTACTTGATAATACTGTCCAGACAGTACAAATATTAGACGAGAAAATGTATTATCGTGCGCCCTTAAATATAGTGTAAAAGCTCGCGTAGTTGCGAGAACACCACTATATACCTGTGAGAAAGTCATAGGTAATTGATTACGACTGAGAACGGCATAAGAGCCATAATATCTTATGTATCCGATTCTGACTAATACTCCTGCCGGCTATGCAGCAATGTATAGTCGCGAAGCATAGGTGAAGACGGAGACACTGCCGGTGACGGCACACTTCGGGTCTCGCTGTAGATGAACATAAATTTTCCTACTTGTACGTTTCGTCAACATTGGTGTCTGAACTCCACAAGGAGAAGATACAAGAATAAATCTACCTCACGCAATATGGTAGTGTTGTTAAGGGGGATGGCGTTAAGGTCGCCATAGAATACGTGAAAAGCGTAAAAGGGATTGAAAAATCCCCATCGGAGAAATCCAGATTTACGGAATAAAGGAAAGTTCTAAGCACAGCATTAAGACAGTCGTATCGAAAAAGGGGAATTACCTGACAATATATTGATTGAGATTGATATTATTGTAATAATCGGGGACTGACCGCACCGAAAGGGTAGGTCAAGAAAGATTATGCGCAGGCAATCAGAGGAGCCGTAGTAGCGCGTATCTGGCTTGAAATAGCAGAATACACATCTCATATAAAGAAATATGAGAGAGCAAAGGGCTTCAGTCTTAATTTGAAAGGTAAAACAAAAATCAATTCGCCGCCATTAGACGCAAGAGACTATTCGCAACGGAAATGGAGGCACAACCAACCATGAGTACCAATAATATCTATTATGTAGATATGGAAAAACGATTTGAGGACTATGAGCAAGGTTTGCTTGATATGCGAAAACTATATGAAATGGTTTACGAACCAAATAATGTAGCGTTAGCGGTTAGGCAGTTGAGCAAAGGAAAAGGCAGAACGGCAAAGGGTATTGACGGAACGAATTATGAAACTTTAGAAGAATATTCTATTGCTGATTTAGCAGAAATAGTCAAAGACAGATTAATAAACAAGAAAATGGATTATGTCCGCAGGTCGCATATACCCAAAGGAAATACAGGCAAAAAGCGACCAATCGGCATATGTTCGATATGGGACAAGCTGACGGAGAAGTGTATAACGTTAGTGATTGAACCATACTGCGAGACCAAATTTGTAGACAGTTCGTTCGGCTTTCGAGAACAGGTTAGTCCGCACAATGCTCTGGCGAAAGTGAAACTTCAATGCCAAACGATGCCATATGTGCTATCAATGGATTTACAGGACTATTTCGGGACAATCGACCCTGATATAGCATACAGAGAATTTTGGCATATAGGCATAAAAGACCAAGTGATTTTAAACTATATATTCCGGTTTATCAAAAAGGGGTATATGGAAAATACAGTAAAAGTCGAACACCCTTTAGGAGTTGAGCAAGGTTCAATAATCGGACCGCTCATATCAAACGTATATCTTCACAGGTTCGATGTATGGCTTAGAGAACAGGGCGATTATTGGCACGATGAGAGCAACACAAAATTTCAGGATAAATTTAACAAAAGAAGAAACATGGGAAAGACTAACCTGAAAATCGGCATACACGCGCGTTATGCCGATGATATATTGGTACTATGTAAGGATTTTCAGGACGCTGAAAAATTCAAATATAGTATAACAAAATATTTAACAACCAACATGAAACTCAAAATCAACAATGAAAAGACTAAAGTATATGATTTAACACGGGAAACAATGAAATATCTGGGATATGAGTTTTATGTTTGCAGGAGAAACAGCAAAAATGTACAGCAAAACGGCAAATATACGGTATCAAATATATTGCCGGAGAAAAAAGCAGATGAAATCGTGGAAAAATGCGGAGAATTATTGAGAATCATAGGAAATAAGACCAACTTCGAAACAATTCACGATTGGAACGCCTATGTGGTAGGAATACACAACTATTACAGAGGTATGACGCACTTTAATAGGTGCTTTAAGAAAATTGGTTGGCGAATATATAAATTGTTTTACCACACGATGAATAGGAAAGTTAAGTTTGTTGAAGAACAGTCTCATAAAAATAATTTTATGAACGGAAGGTACAAAAATTGGGGCAAAGACGGCTATTACTGCTTTGAGACATACCCTATTATTGAGATATGGTGGGCTAACTGGGACAGTAAATTAATTTACGCTACTAAAGGTAAGGTTAATCGCAAAAACCCTTACGCTTACGGCGAAAAGAAACACAAACCCGGCGTGTCGCTTGAAGATATTGGGTATCTTGTCAACACTTCGAGATATATTAAAAATAGCCGGCTGGCTATGTTCAGAATCAGCAAATACAGTTCATGTAAGGGTGTAAGCTTTCTGTCGGGCAAATATGTGCCAGTGAACGAATATCACTGTCACCATTTGAAACCAGTAGAAAAAGGCGGTACGAACGATTTTTATAATCTTTGTGTACTGTCTGAAACCGAACATGATATTTTGCATAGTTCGACCCCAAGCAGATTATATGACTTATATCCTAAGAAAAAGAAAAGGATTAAGGAATTAATTGGGAAACTATAATATTTATGAGAATATGAGCAACAGATATGTTTTCAATTCATTGAGCATGAAATTACAGAGAACAGGTAATTTCACACAAATTAAGAGGGAGAGCCGTGTGCGCGGAAACGCGCCCGCACGGTTCGAGGACAGGGGAAAAGATGAGGCTGACTATTTACTGATTCTTTCTTAGTGCTGGAGTCTTACCTATTGTCATTCGAATTTTTCGACGCTCCTTACGGCAGTTTACTCATACGCAAAGTCGAAGCTGATACACTCCTTCCATTGGCAAATGCAGAATTTTCCGTCGTAAAAGCTGACGGCACCTTCGTCGGCAATTACCACTCGGACGCAAACGGAACCGTGGAGATTGACAGCTTGGCTCCCGGATTCTATACGGTAACCGAGACAAAACCTCCTGAAAACTATTCGCTCGGCGATAATGTAAAAACAATCGAGGTCAAAGCGGCGACAGTCGCACAAGTCGAATTTCAAAATCGACCGTTCGGCAGTCTCGTCATCAAAAAGGTCGATAAAATCACAGGAAATCCGTTGACTGGCGCACAGTTCACAGTATATCATCAGGGCGGCGCGTTTGTTGGCGAGTACGAAACTGGAAATGACGGAACAGTCAATATTCCGGCAGTCGAGCCAGGGTATTATGTAATTACTGAATCTCGTGCACCAATAGGATATTCGCTTGATTCTACTGGTAAAACCGTCGAAGTTAAGCCTGTTGTACCGACCATTGCTACATTCACAGACGCTCCATTGAGCGGCATAGAAATCATCAAGACAGATTCCATAAATCATGCACCGTTGAGCGGAGCGACTTTTGAAGTGAATCGTGCCAACGGAGAACACATAGGCACTTATAAAACCGATAAATCCGGTAAAATCATTGTTTCTGGCTTAGTTGACGGTGTTTATGTAGTGTCCGAGACAGTTTCCCCCGACGGCTATATGCGCGACGAAATCCCCAAAAATGTCACGGTAGTTTCAGGTAAACTCGCGACGGTTGAGTTTGAGAACAAGCCACTGAGTGGAATCCAAATCGTGAAAACAGACGAATTTTCGCACATTCCATTGGCAGGCGCGACATTCGAGGTTGCCAAAGCAAACGGCGAAAAAATTGGGCAGTTCAAAACAGACAGCGCGGGCAAAATAATCGTTTCAGACTTGGCAGAGGGCGTTTATGTAATATCCGAAACTATAGCTCCGTATGGCTATGTTCGCGATGAATCACCCCGCACAGTTACTGTGAAATCGGGCAAATTGGAAACTGTTGAATTTACAAACAGACCATATTCCGGCATAGAGATTACGAAATACGACTATTTTTCAAAAGTCGCGTTAAGCGGAGCTGTGTTCACAGTTGAACGCGCTGACGGCTTGAATATCGGCGAGTACACTACTGATGATACTGGGAAAGTCCTCGTTACAAATTTAGTTGACGGCGTTTATATTATAACTGAAACTACAGCGCCACAAGGATATACTATCAGTGAACAGCCCAAGACAGTTACGGTAGTATCAGGCAAACTTACTTCCGTGAAATTCGCAGACAAACCGCTTTCAGGCGTCGAAATCCTCAAAGTGGATAGATTTACACACCTTGCATTAAGCGATGCCACTTTCGAGATTACCCGCGCAAACGGCGAAAAAATCGCTACAATAAAAACTGACAGTTCCGGCAAGGCTATCGTTTCCGATTTAGAGGACGGCGTTTATATTGTATCTGAGATAATCGCTCCCTCTGGTTACGAAATCGACAATGTTCCTCAAACAATTGAGGTTAAATCGGGGAAACTGACCGAAGTACAATTTGAGGATAAACCGCTTTCCACTCTGAAAATTCTCAAATTAAACAGCGTAACCCGCGAACCTATCGCCGGAGTCGAGTTCACTGTATCGCGTATGAATGGCGAAAAGATTATGAACGAATTCGGCAGTTTGACTTTTAAAACAGATATTTCCGGTGCAATTTATATACCGTGCTTGACTGAGGGATACTATGTCGTGACGGAAATAAAAACGGCGGACGGGTATTTCCTCGATAAAGAGCCAAAAACGGTGTTAGTCGAAGCTTATAAAGACACAGTTTTGGAAGTCCTCAATATACCAATGTCTTCTTTATTAATCGTCAAAACCAATGAACAGACAGGCAAACCACTCGCGGGAGTGGTCTATGATATAAAACAGGCTGACGGCACATTCGTCGCAGGTGATATAAAAGACGGCAACCAGCCCGGAACGCAAAATAATTCGCCCAGTAAATCAACAAGCGAAAACGGTGATATTTCCGGCTCTTACACAACGGACTCAAATGGCAGAATCCAAATCAACGGACTTGCCGCCGGAGAGTACATGGTAATTGAGCGCAAAGCTCTCGACGGCTACGAAATCGACACTAATGTGTACAATGTCACGGTATTACCGGGGAAGCAGGCAACATTACAGCTCACAAATAAACCTAAGTCTGGAATTCGTCTCACTAAAATAGACAGTATCAGCAAAAAACCAATTTATAACGTCGAATTTATGCTTTTTGACAAAAACAATAAAGTAATAGGAATTTATTATACCGATAATATAGGCATTATCGACTTTCCGAACGACATTCCAGAGGGGCGTTATACAATCCGTGAATCACGTCCTGCTCAGGGATATTCGCCCGACGATATACCGCGAACAGTCGAATTTATCGCGGGTCAGGTAACTGAGATAACATGGGAAAATACCCCACAGCTCGGACAAATCCAAATACTCAAAAAGAGTGGCGATGACAACGAAGTCAACGGACTTCCCGCAGGTACGCCGCTTGCCAACGCTGTTTTCGAGGTGTATGACTATCACTCCGGCGCGCTTGTTGATAGAATTGTTTCCGGTGCAGACGGTCGTGCAGTTTCCAACCCACTCCCGTTAGGTCGTTATATTGTTCGCGAGATGCAAGCCCCGAAATATTATATACTTTCCGATAAAACGCTTGATATAGAGATAGACTATCCAAACCAAATCATAAAACAGGAGTTCCTGAATTATTCGGCAAATACTGGAGTTTACATCAAAAAAACCGGGAATGTAGAAGCCATGCCGGGTGATGAGATTCGATATGATATAAAGGAACTCCGCAACACATCAAGCGTACCTCTGACTGACTTTTATTTCCGCGACGTAATTCCGACAAACGCGGTGAAACTTACAAAAATAGTCACGGGGACGTTCAATCAAAGTCTGAAATACAAAATCATGGTTACGACAAACAAAGGCGATACCTGCGTAATTGCGGATAATCTTTCTACGACAAAAAATAATGTGATAGATTGTAGCAATGCGGCTCTTGGACTGAAAAACGACGAGTATGTAACATCATTTACATTTATATTCGGCACAGTCAAAGCAGGATTTTCGTTAGTCGAACAGCCTCAGATTTTCGTGAAGGTATTGCCGAATTTGCAAAATGGGTTTGAATTCGCCAATAAATGTGATGCGGGGGGCAAATACAGCGGAGAATGGGTCATATCATCGTCGGTCTGGACTGTCCGAATTTACAATCCGTCAGCCCAGAAATTGCCAAAAACTGGGTATTAAACTGTCAAAAATAATCTACAACGGCGCGGAATATTTTATCCCGTGCCGTTGTATCCGGTTTATCTCGTATTTCTGAATACAGCGATTTATTACATCAAGTCGTAATATGTCTGCAAGTATCACATCTGTAATCGTTATTAGTTTTCACAGTTATTTCCCCAGTCATGCGGTATGTTCTCTTTATCTGCTCGATTATCTCCGCATTTCTGGCATAACAATAATCAATATACAGTATGTTGTAATAAACTCTCCCACGTGGTATAGAATTTTCACCGTAAATCAACCCGTCAAATTTTCTCTGCATATAGTTTTGATAAAAATGTACGTGATACATATGCTGCCTACACGGGTTCTCTCTATCAGATCGCAGACATTCTGAGTAAAAGTCGAAGATAATTTTGTCATCATAAAAATAAAAAACGCCATCTATCGGTTCGGTACTTTCCGCTATTTCCTTTTTTCTGGTTTCATAGGCGAGCAACGGCGGAATTTCTTCTGTTGTAGGCTGACATTCCGGCATGATGATATTATCATAAATCATAATATCATCATGTTGTTGTTCGCTATCAGGGTTTTCTACAAAAAACTTTTTTATTGCCTGAAAAAATTTCATTATATCCATCCGATTCGCATACTCCTCATACTTTTTAAGTGGATTCAGCACAGGTCTGTTTTATAAGTTAGAGGCTTATACCTATGAGCCTTTTGAGATTTGATTTAATATAATTCTCATCTTTGCCTCGAATTCGGGCGAAAATTCATGTTTTTCTTCGTCTCTCAGATTGTTATATTCAGATATTTCTTTTTGATGGTAGTCCCAAAAGACTATTCTTAAAACCTCGTCAAAAATTTTAGAGATAAAATTATTATTCATTTTTCGCTATACCTTTTCCACTATATATTTTTATATTTGTTCAAAGAACGCAAACTTATTGAATTGTAATTAAAAATAATATCACAAAATTAAATCATGATAAATCGAATTTCACGTTTCTTTTTCCTTGCAATTCGTATGGTTTGCGCTGTGCCGCTTCGGTTGCGTCCGTCGAAAACAGCAATTATTCTGTCGGATTTTTCGACAAGATATGTATTGCGAACTTGATAACACTTACTACTGTATTTTTCGCTCGTAACGGTAATTTTATCACATTTTCCGAGAAACTTGTGAAACTTTGGACTTTTTGCGTTCAGTCGGTCACGGTATGGTATCACGGCTTCAAAAAAAATATCAGGATTATTCTCCCTCATTTCCGAAATTAATTCGGCAAATTCTAAATCTATTCCTTCCGCAAACCCACTCAGGAATGTTAAATGACCCTCTGATATGGCAAGTTCTACCTCACGCCGTAGTTCCCGTTTGACAAACTCTATTTTACACTCTGCTATTCGCCGGTGTCCCGTAATTCCACATGTTTTCATTTTTATGACACTTTCCTTTATTATATATAATCTGTATATGATTATATCTTATACAGATTATTATACTATATTTTTATTAATATTACAATAGACATATATAATTTTTCAATAAAAGGAGATTTTTTATGGAGTATAAGCTGAATTACGAACTCATAGGGATGAGGATTAGAGATTGTCGTCTAAAAATGAATTTAACGCAGGAAATCTTAGCAGAAAAAGCGGGAGTAACCCCACATCATATAAGCAGTATAGAAAAGAACAAAACAAAATTATCGTTACCCTGTCTTATAGCAATCGCTAATGCTCTCGGAACAACAACAGACCATTTGCTGATGGATAATGTTACGGCGGCGAGTATGCCGAATCTCTTGGGTGAAGCGAGAACACTTCTCGATGATTGTACGCCCGATGAAATATTTATTATTATAGAAACATCGAAAGCTCTGAAAAAAAGTATCAGAATGAAAAATTTACATAATTCTGACAAATAGATTATATTTTCTTGCGTAATGCTCTATACAGCTATGTCTGTAATTTTTATGTGCCATTCTCCATTTTATAAGTAATATAATTATTTATAATTTATATAATACATCAAATAATTCCCTATGTCAACATCAATACAGAATTAAATTCCCTGAAATATGATGTTGTGTGACTTATAATGTAATGCAAGAGGTGATTATTTTATGTATGATGAGAATCTATTCAACGAAAGATTGGCGAAATTACGAACTTCTAAAGGCGTTTCGGCGCGAAATATGAGCTTGTCAATCGGACAGAGTGCAAATTATATCAATAAAATCGAAAATAAAAAGGCATTTCCCAAAATGCAAAATTTTTTCTATATCTGCGAATATCTCGGTATTACTCCGAAAGAATTTTTCGACGACGAGATAAAATTTCCGGCGATTTACAGCGAATTATTCGGCAATTTGAAAGAGTTGGACGAAGAGCAAATTACAAACATTAACAATATCGTCAAAGGGTTGTTAAAAAAATAATATAAACTTAACAACAATATAGTATACTTATAAGAAAGACAAATCATCGTATTTTAAAACATGACTTTTATAATGTGTTGTTGTATAATATTCCTTGAATGGAGGAATACCTGTGAACTGGATACAATGCCTGTCGAAAGCTATTGATTACATCGAAAATCACTTGACCGACGATATTAATATAGACGAAATATCAAGCCAATCATATACATCAAGCTCTCATTTTCAGCTTATTTTTCATTTGGTGGTAGGTATGACTGTAGGCGAGTACGTCCGCAACAGACGGCTGAGTTCAGCCGCACAAGAGTTGTTACAGCCAAACAGCAGAATAATAGATGTAGCCATGCGGTATCAATACGATACGCAGGAGAGCTTTTCCAAAGCGTTTATACGGTTTCACGGCGTACCGCCGTCGAAAGTGCAGCGGGGGCAGGTCAAGTTGTTTCACCCGCTGAGTATTAACATAAACATTCAAGGGGGATTTGATATGTCAAGCAAATTTATAAATGAAATTCTATTTGTCGATTGGAGCGAAATCGACGGACAAAAGGGTGAGAAACTGACTGACGGGGAAAAATACAACAAGCTCGTGAATTGGGCGGGACAGGCAAGGGGACGAAATCCGAGCGTGTTTGACGCACTGACTGAATGGGTGTTGGACGATTCCGAGTGGAGCGGCGACAAACTCGCCGAAAACGAGCAGATTCTGATGCAGGGCGTATTTGCGCGGTTCAAGGAGCAGAACGCGCGGCTTCGCGAGTATTTGAAAGAGCTTGAACCGTCGGGAGTAGTAAATCCTGCGGTTTTCAAAGCGTTAAACGGATTTGATGACGCATTATCGGGAGTGCCGAATGAGGGGCCCGAATGGTTTCGTGATACGGTCGCTAAAGTATTTGTCGATTTTTCGGCTATGCGGGAGCGCAGAGTGCGTGAGAAAATAGCGGGAAACAAAACAGGACCCGCAGGCACTGATACCGTAGATTTGTATGGGTACATCAATTACTTGAAAGATTGTGACGCTCAGGTGCAGTGGGCGTTGTTTATGCCCGACATGGTTGAGCAACAGCAAAAGGGCTTCAAAGTGGACAGCTTTGAATACAAAAAGATGTCCGCCATGCGTTTTATCGGACGGGAGGGCGACGACTTGGACAATATGGAGATTCGCAGGGAACTTTTCCGCACTCTGGACGCTATGAACGATTATAAATCAGATTTTGACTATGATGTTTTATTTATGCACCACTACGGCTTAGGTGTGGACGTCGGGCAGTGGCATGGTGTCTGGGGGAGGTTTATGAAAGCGGACGCCCCTGTGCCGGAGGGATTTATCTATTGCGATTTCGTGCCGCATCGTGAGGGCAAGGCGGGTCCGCCGTATATATCGCAGTTCGCGTTCGCGACTTTTTCCGGCGATAACGACGCGATTCACAGGCATGAGGGTTATGACAGCGATGCAATGTACGATGTTACGAGGAATATAATGCTCGGACAGGGGGTAAGTATTCCGTACCCGGACAAATATTGGACTGCGGAAGTGTTTCCTGACGGCTGCGACAAACCCAGCGCCGCTTATATGTTTAGTGCGGAGCTGTAAAGAATTATAGTATAAAAATAAACCTAACGTGGCACATTGCGATATAACCGCAGTGTGCCGGTTTTTTATATAAAAAAGGAGACCAACTATGAAAAGTCAAGAGGTTTTTGAAAAAAAGTCAGATGTAAATTATGGTAAATGGATATAGAAATAAAAGGCATAGAAAAAGATTACCAAAAAGAAAAATTTGGCAAATAAATAAATGTCAGTATAAACAATTAAGGCAAATTAAAAGGGACATTATCTTTTAAGATTTTGAAAATAACCCTTGTGAGTTTGCCAGCCACATGGCCAAGTGCAGCATAATGGCGACCCTTTTGAGCAAATTTCTCGTTGTAATAAGATTTGAAAGTATCATTATTAAGGGAAACGTTCCAAGCAGCATTGACAAGAGCATATCGTAAGACACTTGAACCGCGCTTAGACATACGAGTAGATTTAGCTTTGAAATTACCGGATTGGCTGACAGTAGGATCAAGCCCAGCAAAAGCAATAAGTTGATTAGGATTAGAGAACCTTGAAATATCGCCGATTTCGGAGAGAATCATAGAGCCGTTAATCTCGCCGATACCGGGAATAGTCTTGATAATTGAATCAATATCGTTAAAAATTGTGCAAATACGTTTTTCAATATCATCAAGTTGAAGCTCGATTAATTGAATCTGCTTGATAGTATTAATGATTTGAAAAGCCATGTCACGATTAGGTGAAGCAATCGAACGTTTTGCCAAAGTTTTCAGTTTATCAGCTTTTTCACGATTGAATTTGCCGCGTGAATTAGAGTTCAAAAGGTTCGTAAGTTTTGTGATATTTGCTTTGGCAATCAAGCCTGCCGTTGGAAATTCTGACAATACGGCGTAAGTGCTTTTAAGATGGACAGAACAAAATGCCGAGCCAAACTCCGGAAAATTGATGTCAATATATGAAACAAGCTGTGTTTTTAAGCGGCAATTCGATTTTTTGACTGTCTGCCGGAATCGACACAGACCACGAAGTTGAAACAGAGCAAGCTCCTTTGGCTGCATAAGTCGGTACTCTTCCCGTGAAAGATACTTGCATATAGACTTGGCATCAATTTTATCTGTCTTGGAATTTCGGATTCTTGTTTTGCGTATCGACGAGGTTTCGATTGGATTAATCAACGCAATCCGATAGCCTAATTCCGCGACAAACGCCATGAGGTTTTCGCCGTAGATGGAAGTTGATTCAAGCCCGACTATAACATCGGCAGCAGGGTATTTCGCAAATGAGTTTTGGAATTTAGTAAATCCCATTTCATCATTCGTGAAAGAAAACGGTGCGGTAATAACTTTTTGGTCGCCTGTAACACAGGCATAATGTGTGTTTTTGGCGACATCTACGCCAACATATATCATATCTTTGTTTCTCCTGTATAAATATTTTGCTATTGCGGTTGCTCCCGCTTACTATTTATCCACGTATCCTTGTATCAGATTATAACTCCGAGCAGTTTCGGGCTATTCCAACTATAAACATTTAAGATAAATTTGCGGCTTTAGTCTCCTGGCGAGAAGTCCCATGGAATATCATTGGCTTCATTTACACATTAAAAGTCCGCAATGCTAAATCTTAGTCTGTATCATAGTGCAGATTTTTATAACCAATTTTTTACGAAAGGAATTGTGTGATTTAGCTATGAATATATCATACAAGTTACATATGAGTTTCAATGAACCTGCGCAAAATAAGCGCATAATCGACGGCTACGAGGAGAAACAAAGCATCCAAATCGCCGGAAATCTCGTCATATTCGCAGAAAACGCAAAAGCTGACGAGCCGTATATGGTTTGCTTCGCGAAATGGGATAATCCGTTCAATGCTTCGGAATATTACAACATCACCACGACTGCCGACTACGTTGAGGCGTTGGAATTATATGCTTGCGGCATAAAGTCATTCACGCAAATTATTCAAAACGAACGCGCCGAGTACAATTCTCCCGCACAAATTCTTACTGCCGCTGATTGTATTCCGAATGGGTTGAACGATGATTTGACAGACAAAGTGGTTGTCATCAAACCGGAGGTTCTCGCACCTGAATACTGCAGAAGTGAGCGGCAAATAAAGGTTGCACTTTCGGGGTTCGGTTGCTCTCCCAACGCTCGTGGAACCGCCGTATTCTGCAAGGATTTGTATTCCGGCAAAGAATCAAGGTTTGAACGGTACGATATACTTGGTTTGGCAGATACAAATAGGTTACCAGATTGGGCAAAACAGAAACTCGCACTGATGGAAGCCTTAAAAGAGCCGGGTGTATTCGAGTTTGGAGAGTATCATTTCAAGCCTTACCGTAAATTTGAGAGGCGTGACGGAGATACTGTCAAAAAGATGAACCGTATGAGCAGCGACCGTGAAATCGG
>Ga0123357_10006408_pt1 | contig 14356 bp, 13 predicted proteins | sample TergutEmb28metaG_FD_89873 | JGI IMG/M metagenome (GOLD analysis project Ga0123357, IMG submission 89873) | Embiratermes neotenicus P4 segment gut microbial communities from Petit-Saut dam, French Guiana - Emb289 P4 | ecosystem: Host-associated > Arthropoda: Insects > Digestive system > Gut ...
CATATCTCTCGCACATCCTTGAGACTGTCACTTTGTGCATGTGCAGTGACTTCCTCTATCAATTGAGAAGCCACAGACGCCATTTCGTGAAATTCGTGTTATGTTTATGTTTGTTCCTGTGCATTAAACATGTTTAAGACAATTGAAGGGGCCACCGACTGTGAAATACGGTCTGTAATTCGTTTTTTGAACACTAAGAATGTGCTACCAAGTGAGAGTCATCACCAGATCTGTCCAGTGTATGGTGACAATGCGATGAGTGATGGCATGGTCAGGAAATGGGTTCGGATGTTCAATGAAGGGCAAGAGAACGTGCACGATGAGGCGCGAAGTGGGCGTCCATCTTTGGTGAATGCTGATTTGGTGCATAAGGTCAACGAAAGATTGTGTGACGACAGACGTTTCACAATTTCTTATCTGTCCCTGCACTTTCCTCAGATTTCAAGGACTCTACTCTATGACATTGTCAGTAGTGAGTAACATCGCAGGAGGCCGCATTCTATGAGGAGGGTATACAAAAACTTGTGTCCCACTACGATAAGTGCCTCAATAATGGCGGCAAATATGTGGAAAAATAGTTTGAAGAATGTAGAATCTGATAACATTAAAATTTTGTAGGAAACCTTACTGGATTTTTTTTACAGTGAAATGGTATTTATGTTCTGAATAAGCCTCGTACATTTGTAAAACACTCAGTTAAAATACATCAGTGTGGTTAATCTGGCGGTGATTTTAATACTCCTTTTAAAGCATTTCTATTGTGAATCAGTTGGTAATAAAACTTTGATAATATCAAGATGCATGGTACAATTGTGAGGGAAAGAATGCAGTGTTCTCTACTTGGCACTTCTCATAACAAAGTGTTCTCCATTAAAATGCAGTGGCCATTAGTGCAGTGGCTTGTTACATGGACCAAATAAATTGTGTACATTAAAGTTTGTAAATGCATGCTTAAGAAAGGATTATTCTGTCCGTGCCACCACTGTACATGAGAATGTTCTGTGTGCACCTTGACCCTGGCGATGGAACCGGTAGCCTCACCACATTCACATTGCAGTTCAGTATTAAATGGTATCATAACCCAGAGATGAAGATCTGAATGCACACTGTCATGAGAACCTCAACTCTTGTAAAATATTTGAGGTTTTAAGAATGTGGAGAGTTATGGGAAAGAACTGAATCGATGTGTTTCAGAACATGAAGCGGTTTGATGCAAGGAAGTGCATAACAGAGCAATTGGCAGCACTTGGTTTGCTGAGAGGGAAGCAGGATCACGCAATGCGAGTTCCTTTTTGTAGCAGGTCAGGCGATGTAGTGGAACTGCTTCTGAAACCTCAGTGGTGAGTGTTGGTCGATATGAGTGTGGGCTGTCCTCATGTGGCATTTCACCCAAACAATGTTGTTTTGGGTGAAGAATAAGAGACCAACTTGATGTCACTAGTTATTAAGCTTTATTTCACTTCTTCTATGCTCAACATGTTTCGGACAGTAATACATCCGTCATCGGGAGCCTGCGACTTTTCTATTGTATCACCACATTGGTCGTGTGTTCTTGTTTCGATATGTGTTGGAGTATTGGTGTGGCTGGGTTGGGGTGGTATCCATGTATTTTGTGGTTTTTCTACAAGATTTTCATCCCTGCTGCTGTGATGCTAGATTGGTCTTTTTTCCATTAGTATTGATGTTTCACTGCCACACAGCAGGGTGTGGATTGCTGATGTTTTGTATATTTGTAGTAGTCTGGTTTGTTTCTGGACTTACCGATGTTGCAGCATTGAAGTCACCATCTTCAGGGTGAGTGTGAAAGCAGCAAGAACGCACAGTGTAATTCATTGCCATACAGTCAATTACACAGCAGACCAAGGCTGTGAATATCTAAGAACAAGAGCATTTCTTTTTGTCTCCTTGACCACAGTCACTACTGACAGCCATGACACATGATGATGTCACTGTCCTTCACTGTGTCAGGAGCTACTGAGCCGTGATGCACACTGACATCATAGTATTTATTGTGTCAGGAACATCTGACTCCATTACTCAGTTTCATGTCCGAGAAGTCTTGGGTGTTTGTATAGAGATTGGTTGTGCACCTGCCACATTTTGTGTAGTATTGCTATGTGAACTGCTTGTGCTAGCATTGTCTGTAGGCTGTAACATGCCTCTTAATGAACAAGAGTTGAGCATTTTCTCTTCACTTTTCAGGTTTGTTAATTGCAAGGCGATGGCACAGCGTGCTGTGAGAGCCGTACAAGAAGGACAACTGAAAATTGACCCAGATGTCTTTGAGAAAACTTGGTACAGTTGGCTACATGATGTCAGGTAGGTTTGTGAGGTCTGAGTGCTCTGTTATAATGTTATGTTTTCATGTAAAGGTAAAGGTAAAATGTTCCTATTACAGGCCCAGTGTGGCCTGGAGGGTGGGTAGAGGTATAGCTCTACTCTTACGTGACCACGGCACTAGAAGGGGGTGAGTGGTCAGCAGCAAGCCCCAGCTACACTTTACCCCAGGGAAAGACCTGGTACCCAATGTACAGGAGGCTGGGTGGGCCCCAGGTCCAGTCTGGATGGGTGGAAAAATCTTGTCCCCATGGGGATTCGATCCCGGACCGCCCAGCCCATAGTCAGTTGCTATACTGACTGAGCTACCCAGCCCACATGTTTTCATGTACACATAGATGTGCTTAGTTTCCTCATACCTTAGGGCTTTTCCGACACAAATTTTGTGTAAAATTCTCATTTTTTCCATTCGTGCTGTGTCTCATGAGTCTAACCCTTCCTAATGTTAATCACTCAAGTAGTAATAGGTATAAAATACATATTATGAAGCTGTCTTTGTGTAGTTTTTTTCCAGTCCTTTTGTTGTTTCTCTCTCCCAACTATGCTTCATTCTCAGGCACTCATTATGTGTTCTTCCCTTTGATTGAGGGCCCAGGCTTTGTATTGATACAGGACAACTGCAGTAAATAAGAGTGTACAAGATTCTGAAAGTGTGTGATAGCAATTTTTCTAGAATTTAATCTGCTCTTAATTTCATCATGAATACAATTTTGGTTTATTACAGTAAGTCCTGCATTAATGTTGGGGTAAGAGTCTTTAAAATTGTGACACGGAGCCAAACAGCATACAGACATTCTGTTGCATAACAATTAATGACGTTACCCTGTAGTCTGACTGGTGATGATCCCACCACCTGCCAGCAGAACAATGTTAGTTCAAGTCTAGACAACATTCATAAAATGTTTGTTCATGTAAATTTGCCAGCATTGTTCCGGGCTACATTAAATGAGGAGTGCCTGTACTCTTGATCCCAGATACATAAAACTGTTACATTTTGAAAGAATCCTACCTTATATTATAATTTGGTGCTGCATTCTTGTGACATGACACACACTTGTTCTTTCGTTTTCTGCCTTTATAAAATAAGCTCAGATATGCAGGGTTTTTGTTGTAGTGCGCAGCGTTGCATGTTGTGCACACTGTGGATGTGTGTGCACTCAGCTAGAGGTAAGCTTACAGTCAGGTATTGGGGTAGATATTTACACAAAATGTGCTGGGAGCAATGGAATGTAGTTCATTTTGCTTGAAACATGTTCAGAAAATAACCAATAAAAATTTGGTAATAATCGCATTGCTTCTGGGTCAGACACTGTTTTACGGAATAACTACGTTGGAGTGCCCTGTGATTTGAGCATGGCTGTGAGCATGCCCACAGTGGGAGTCAGGATACAATCAGTGCTAAGTACTATGCAGGTTTATTGCATGAGATTTCACTGCCATCCTTACTTGGTACCTGTCACCAACAATGTGTCCAACCAAACATGGTGAAGAATTGGAAATTATTATCTGACTGCACTGCACTGTGTTCACTGAGGGATACACCACACACACACACACACAAAAATATTAAGTAAAGTCAAATAAATCACCATAAAGTTTGCTAAGTGTATGAACTTAAATAAAATTGTATCGTTAATTAAATTAAGAACACAAGATGTTTAGAAAGTGGTCTGAATACAGTGTTTGATAACTGTCAAGGGAATTATTAAGGAACACGTTACTGACTTTAACAGAGACTGGTGTGTGTCTCGTCAGCTGTGGTGGGGGCATCAGATTCCAGTGTATGAGTGTTCGAGCATCATGAACTCACAGTCGAGCGTGTGGGTGGCCGCTCAAAACGCCGAAGATGCAAGGAAGAAGGCTGCGACCATGCTGGGCGTGCTGGAGTCTGATGTGTTGCATGTGTGCCAAGATGATGACGTGCTGGATACCTGGTTCTCTTCAGCCCTCTTGCCATTCTCTGCGCTTGGCTGGCCTGGAAAGGTGTGACAACCAGAATGTTACCACATGCTTCAATAGCATAGCAGTTATTGTCTCTTTCTTTCTGTGCTTTTTAACTTTTATCAAGCAGGAATATTGTGTTTGAAGATTCAAGCTGTCTGGGATGTAATGCTGTGTCTTTGGGTGAGCAGTTGCTCTAATTTGGATGTAAACATAGGTAACTGCACACCCAATGGCACAGTGTCACATCCCAGAAGAACTGAATCTTCAGCTGCAAGAAAATCAAGTCTTGCACATTACTTTACTTTCTAAAATCAGTACCTGAAATTGCAATTTTCAAGGTACACATAGTTTAGTGTTAGAATTATTAACATATTTGTGTTGTTCATTCAACAGTTCTGTCTTATGTGAACTGTCTAACAATCAAGATTCACCAACTGTCTCTGTCTCCCAAACTGGCTTCTCTTCAGTTTCTTCCCATGTCCTTCCTTCATTCCTCCCTCCCTGCCTTGTTCTGTGTCTTTTCTTTCCTAACCTGCTTTTTTCCGTTTTGATCTTGCGCTTCCTGCTGGGCATTTTACTTTTTTAGTGAGTACGGACAAGGGCAGCAATAGGCACTTCCTCCGGTTTTTAACTGAAAGTCATATCTTTACTGGATGTTTAATTTGAACTTTTGGATAGCTGTACAGAATTTAGTGTTCTCTTGTTGGATTCAGAATTGTCATATAATATTAACTGTTCTAATTTCTGTGAGCGCTCAGTTTCAGCTGTTCTGGGTTGTGCAGCAGCGTTCTGTAGGTGGATATTACTGTTTCAGAGTAACATGCTGCCTCCATCTTCATTGTCAAATTTACATACTTGTAAGCCAAATTTGAATTGTCTGCATATGACTTGAAAAAGTCTTCTGGGTATGGTATTGTTACAGACTGAGCAGTACTACCCTCTGACACTGATGGAGACTGGGCATGACATCCTGTTCTTCTGGGTGGCTCGAATGGTCATGCTGGGAACGGAACTCACAGGACAGCTACCGTTCAAGGTGATGTTACAGTAGTGAGCAAGATCACAGTTCAGTTGGTGCTGTACAGCTGTGGTGTTCACAATTAATTGGCACTCAATAAATCTCCACATGCATTAGAAACTGTGTATGGTGAAAGCTGAGTCTGGCATTTCTGTGGGGACTGCAGATGGGAAAACAACAGTTGATGGAAGGCATTAAATTAATGAGTGAGAAACACAAAACTTTAAATTAATGTGTTAGAAACACAAAACACAAAAACTGTGAACATTCTAGTTTCACTACGGTGTTTATAAACAAGAAAGCAATTACCTTAATACCCATGTGGAAATCAAATTTTTTCACAGCAGTTTGTGATGATCAGTTCTTTAGTGGAAGCCTTACGTATCAGTTAAGGCAGTGCCAGTTCCAAGTTCAGATGTTCTGTTTGTTATGCTGAGTTATGCTGTGCACATAAAAGAACGGTTCGTTTCATAACCAGCATGTGCTTCAGTAGTACTCCGCACTGGTTCAGGTTCATCTCCATCTTGTATCTCCCTTGTCATTCTGCTGTCATCACGCAGCTCATTGAAGCTGGAAATGCTGCAGTTGGCAAGGCAAGGCAAGGCAAGGCCACTGGTTGCAGTACATAGGAACTCAAACCAACATCCTCAGGGCCTAGCCAAGTCTTGTCCTTATGGAAGTCATCATCATCATCATCCTCACTACTGGAGTCCAAGCGTGCTGCCACAACACCCTGGTTATACAACGAAAATAATCAGTGACTAATTTTAATAGTGATTTTAGTGAGGAAAGAGTAGTTCCCCGATGATGATCTTAGGATCGAAACATGTCGGAGCAATTTTAGTGTTTTAATGTGAAATTTTATGTATATGCATCAGTTGGTATACTAATTATACAAATTCGACAAGATGCGCGGTGCAACAACAAGGATGACACAGTAAGTTGATTTTTTTTTTTTTCTTCTTGCAGAATGTTTTGCTGCATGGAATAATTTGTGATGCTCAAGGAAGAAAAATGTCCAAGAGTCTAGGAAATGTCGTGTTACCTGAAGATCTTATTTTTGGCATCTCATTGGAGGTACAGTTGCATTGTGGTTACTTTTGTTTGTACAGCTGGAACTATTGCAAGGCACGTTCCACAGTTAAGGTACCGCAGCCTGTGACTTCTCTGTCGGTGTAGCCTGGTTGTTCTTGTAGTGGCGGTAACGTGAAACGTAGAGTTTATTTGTGCTGCACTGGCAACACTTTGAAGGTGACTGATCCTACAGAAATGAGGAAGTGTAAAAGGCTGTTTTTTAATGATTGCATATACAAGTACCCTCATTTCTAGTGTGACAGAACTTTTAAGCTTGTGCCAAAAGAGGGAAAATGTGTCAATGGGCTTGGGGATTATCCTCAAAAGTAATGATACTGCAATGGAATAAATGAGCTACATTTTAGCGTTCTGATGACTTGTTATTTAATTTTTGTGATCTGGGCAACTGAGTGTCAGGTTCCATAGTAGACAGGCTTTTATGCAAATACTGCGGGAACTGTCGGCTTTCAGAATGGATGCTGTTCCGTGGCCTGACTCATTCACTAGCTAATTCACTGCATGGCACTGTATCTGTCTTCAGATCCTGATAGTTGCTCAATTAGTATGGAAATTAATTACAGTTTATGGAACTGGAAGGTACTGGTACCTTAGTGGGAGAGCCACCAACAGCTTCCTGTTTTGAGCCATGTGAGTTCACTCAGTCGTCCTGTTTTTAGACCATTTGCAGAGTTTCAGCTGGTAACATTATCATGTCATCTGTCTGTCTATCAGCTTGGAACGACTCTTTTCCTTCCAATGGGATTTTTGATAAATTTTGAAGTGATTTGAGAGAATTCAGGTTTGGTTAAAATTGACCAAAAAATTGATGCTGTATGTGTAGACGTGTGTAGACATGTGTATGTTTTGTTGCATTATTGTTGTTGCCTTGGTTACCAAGGTCATCCATGTTTATATGGTTGCTATGTTTACCATGGTACTGTTGTTGTTATTATTAAATTACCATTGATTTTCTGGTTATGGTTACAACAATTACCAAGTTAACTGCCTCCCCATTTATGCCTAGGTTGTCAAAGTAGAACTCTGCCTTTCTGGCATTGTTACCAGTACTTCCTGTTCCTTTCTCCCTTGTGCCATATATGCTATATGCTATATGCCCTGCCATTGCATTATCCTTGATTATTCTAATGCTGGATGTTTAGCAGTACAAATCACAAAGCCCCTCATTATCCAGTTTCCTGTTACTTCCTCCCTCTTAGTCCCAATTATTTTCCTCAGCACTGTACTTTCAAAAATCCTCAGCCCATTTTCTTCCCTTAATGTGTGAAACCGAGTTTGACACCCACGTAAAGTAACTGCAAATCATTGTTTTGTATATTTTGATCATTATGTTTTTAAATAGCAAATGGAAACAAATGGGAAAGTAGAAATTCTGGACCAGTATGTAGCAGTGATCCCTTGGATATGGTATCCTCATAATTAATTCAGGAATGTTATTCCAGTTTGTTAATGTATAATTAATTGTTAATCATGGCAGGTATATTGGGTCACTTCTGGACAGGAAGGTTACTAAAACAGCTGACAGACCTGTGAGACAGGCTTGCTTGTGGTTCTGAAAGCCACTTCAAGCGTGGTGATTGACAAAAGTAGGACTTCCATGGGAATCAATCTCTGATCACCTGCTGTGTAGGCAAGGTGTTCTACGACTGTGCTGTAGCAGACCGTGTGGTTGTGTGTCTGCCTGTGTGACTTGTGATGTACAGGTGGTGAATGTGGGTAGTAGAATTGTGTGTTACAAGCAAGCAGCTGGATGTTCGTATCAGCCCACTATTTTGGCCACATTGTGAGAGTAGGGTGAACAGCCATACTGCAAAACCAGAACTGAATTAGAGGTTTTCAGTTGACTGCTTCTTTTTGTAATACCGTTTAACAACCTTGGCATTTACTAAGATTATGGAGCACTGGGGAGAGATGAATGAATGAATTCATGAATGAATGAGTATGCAACATTGATAAAATGATACTGACAGGGGATACTTGCATCACTTAAAAAAAAACCGTGTCCCGTTGAACTTGGTCCACTGTAAATCCCACACGGACTGGCCCTGTATCAAACCCAATCCAAAGTCCACATGGATGCTGTTCTTAAGAGGTTCGGTTCTCTCTGTCCAGGACTTGCATCATCGAGCACGCAAGGGTTTTGATGCTGGGCAGCTGTCCAAGTCAGAACTGGCTCTAACTGTGGATGGTCAGAAGAAGCTATTCCCAAAGGGAATTGCGGAGTGTGGGGCCGATGCTCTTCGGTTCACTCTCTGCTCGGCGAATGTTAAAAGTACGTGCAAATGTTCAATAGAAAAACGTGAAATGGTGTTTTAATTTAATATGCTGGGGGTTTTGATGTTCATGGCTAATTGGGACAACTGGAACCATCACAGGCATTGGAACCCATTTGTGATGTAAAACATCTCTTTGGTTCCAAGAACTTATGAAATGTGAGAAATGAGAACTTAAAATTGTAAGTGAAAGCATACAAAGCATGAAAGTTTATTTCTAATAAGATAAAACACTTTTCAGAAGCATAAAATACATTAATGGTCGAAGGATAGTTTCATTCCATAATGCATGAAAGCTGTTGATATTACTAAATGAAAGACAGAGCTTAGTTTAGCTGAGTGTGATCTGCATTACAGCAGGAGAGTGGGGGATAACCTGTTCACCAACTGTATGGTCATGTCTTGTTTTGTGAAAACCTGTTATGAAGGGTTGGATCACTGGTACTAAATGGGTGATTGTAAAGTGTCAAAATACTGAGTGCAGAGGTTTGCACACAGTGACATTGTGCTGTGTCTGTGAGCGTAAGGTTTGGAAGGATCCTTTAGGTCAAGCGCTCCAAGAGGAGTAGCTGTGGTGTGTTAGGTAGGTGTCGGTGGGGAGGGTGGCAGGCCGGTATGTACCGCCTGGGGTGGGTGGGTGTGTGACAAAAAACTAGGTTCCACCTAAAAGTCCTAGGTACCTGATGAATGACATGAAGCAGTTTCCACGGAACCTGACACCCTGCAATTTTGCATCCATCCAATACAGTTGTAGCACCTCAAGCTTGCTGAACCTTTTATGTGGTGCAGCGAACTTTGGTGGGCAACACAAAGTTCAACACATTAAGAATGAACAAGTGTATGCACAATTGTGTGTATAGGTTTTTCACCTTTGCGTTTTTTTGTACAGTAAAAATACACCGGTGACATTAGGAAAAATTTAGAAGGCATGATATATATTTGTTAAATGCAATTGGGTTGACACCTGGTGGCAGTAGTACAGTATACATTTACACACAAACAGTACATAGAACAAAACAGTTAACAACTTTGATTGGAAGGTTTTCTGGGATTCGAACCCATAGTGGTCAAAAATAAAATTAATGATGAACTACCTTTGTAAAAATTATCGCCTAATTGGGAAGAGTGCGGGCCGTGCCCCGTCTTTGTGAGTTATACCCTGGCATTTGCCTTACAACTGAGGAAAAAGCAAGGAAAATTCCCAGTCAGGATGCACTCCACAATGTAATCTAGCGCAGTGATTTCCAAAGTGTAGTCCACAGATCGCAAGGGATCCACAACCATTTCCAAGGGGATATGTGGATACATTTCTGTGATGGATACTTTGAAGTTTATTTATCTTTTTAATTAAAAGAATGATATTTGTTAAAAATAGTTGTACCCCTTCTTGAAGTGGCAATATGTTTATTTTGTAAGGCATTTAGAATGTCTGATAAAAAAAACTCTCTGTACCCATGAGGCAAGTGACAGTCAGTTTCATTAAGGTCAAATCATGCAATGCATTGTTACCGGTATACGTTCTTGCCTATCTGAAGTCAGTTCTGTGCTATAAATAATATTTGTTGCCTATCCTTTGTATACTGTATTTACTTGCAAAAGGATGTGAGGATCTGTGGTTATTTTCAAAGCCAGAAAGGATCTGCAGAGAAAATATTTCGGAAACACTGGTCTAGAGTGTCGCTGTTTGTAGCACATTTTTACACATTCAATTGGTAGTGTATGTCTCCGTAAATAAACAGCTGATAAGTTTTAAAACTTGCTTTGGCATTCTGTCTTAGCTTTGTCAGGGAAAGAGTTAATGTACATGTTCTAATTTCAAATGTCTTCGCAGGAATCATTTTGTCCATGAGCTAGAGGTTGAGCATGTCCCTACTACACCGAACATTCAGAAGATGGACGTTACGTTATCAATAGTGTTAACACAGGGCATGGACTGTGTACGTTCTGTTACGTTTTCCTCTGTATTGGGCTGTTTGTCTTTTCAGGTCACTTCATCAGCTTTGACATACAGCAGTGCCATGCAAACAGGCTGTTCTGTAACAAGATATGGCAAGCCACCAAGTACGTAAGAATGTGCATTCAGAACGTTCCTGCTGCTTTGGATTCTGACCTCAGAAGTTCCCAAGGTGACCTTAGTAAACTGGACAAGTGGATTCTCAGTCGACTGGCCCACATGGTGTCGGAGGTTAACAAGGCACTTGCTGCTTCGGATTTCCATATTGCTACATCAGCCTTGAAGACGTTTCTCTATGGTGAATTTTGCGATGTCTACCTTGTAAGTAGACAACATGGGGCAAAGTGCCGGGTGTGGCCTATGTTAGTGACAGTATTAAGTGAAGAAACACTGACAGTATGTCAGCAGTGTGTGTTTATTAATTGTAACATTCCATTGTGCTAAATTGTAAGTCTGTAAATCTAACAGTTGTACTATAAACGTCAATAAATGTCCAACAAGATGCAACTATACACAGTTTTAGTTATATCTGTAGACTGCTGTACATGTTTCAGGCAGTATCTCCACCCATCATCTTTGGGTCTACGAAAGAAAATCAAATATGGAGGATTAAAATTAACGAAGAATTAAATAAACTGATAAAACATAAAAATATAGTCTGTTATATTAAAGCTCAAAAACTAAGCCGGTTTGGTCATGTACAGAGAATGCCAGATACCAGAACAGTCAAGAAGATATTTAAATGGAATCCTCTAACCAAAAGATCACAAGGAAGACCCAAGTACCGATGGGAGGATAACATAAAACAGGACATTTGCCAAATGAAGGTTAAAAATTGGATAACCTGCGTCCAGGATCGAGGGAAATGGAAGATGTCGTTGAGAAGGCCATAACTTTCAACCACTAAAGGAAGTATAGTGCCTGAAGAAGAAGAAGAAGATTGGCACCCATCATCAGGAGCACAAACAAGTGCATCTACAACACCTGGTTGCTGCTACCTGTCACTGTCGTGGAGTGGTTGGAACTGATGATGGGTGGAGATACCGCCCGAAACATGTAGAGCAGTCTACAGATATAAATAAAACTGTGGATAGTTGCATCTTGTTGGACATTTATTGACGAATATAATTGCGATGCGCGGACCCATGAACACACAACAAAAGTACTATAAGCCTTTATTATCATTCCTGTTGCTTACTTACTTACTCCATGGAGCAGAGTCCTTCTTGAGAAGCTAACTGGTTCTGCAGCTAGTCAAGAAATTCCCTGCACTTTATGGAACCCAAAAGTTCATCACCGTATTCACAAGTGCCCACCATCTGTCCCTATCCTGAGCCAACTCCATCCAGTCTTCACCCCCTCCCACTTCCCGAAGAATTCCTGTCGCTACATGTTTCAATTACAGTCACTCTCAGGCACCTGTGCCCAGCATATGTAAATGGTACGGAACATAATATGCTGATTCATGTTATGAATTTGGGATCCCAGGTTTTCACATAAAAATTTTTTATTAAAATAGAATGATAATTACAACAGCTGCTGTAGAAGTACTAAGCCGTAAAGTCCACCATATAAGACGTAACTTACCTTTATGCAAGATATTAGGTTCTCACAGCAGTGTTATTGTGAACTCAAGCCTTTTTGGATGTGGTGCTGTGTTGCAGGGCATTGACACAGGAATGCCACCAGCTTCAGAATTCTTCTTGATCTGCTTGATAATGAAAATGAAAGCAATACAATCCTTCAAAACAAATGGAACTGTACCTCTATACCTGCTGTAGCCTGCATGATAGGAAGCAGTACCATTTTTCCTTTACCTTTGTTGCACAGGCAGTAATGTTGTGCAGCACACAGAGGAGCTCCCACTGGATTGCCCTGGATGTAATGCTTTCTGTCATAAATGATAAAGTATAATATGGAGCAATGCAGGTTTAATTCTATTTGTAACATCAGAACTAGTTGGGGGTGAGTGGTCATCAATATGCCCTGTTGCTATACCAATTGGGTGGGATGTTGGGTGTACCACTGACATCATCTGTATGGTTGGGAGAAGAGAAAAATCTGTCGTGCCATCTGAGCATCATACTAAGATTGCCCAGTTACCCCTTCTGCAGCCTTTTTCTACCAACTGAGCTATTCTGACTTCTTTTCCTGTCATTTAATGTTCAGCTTTGATGGTATGATATCAGTAACCCCTGTGTTACATTTCTCCCTTTACAATTTTTACAGTTCCATGTTCAAGTCTGCTGCTATCCAGATCCACTCTATACAGCTGCAGCATTGTCACACCCCACTGCACTGTTCGGTTTGCCACTGTTTCAGGAGACCACAAAGCCAGTGTTGAAAGTGCCGGACACACAGGCTGCTGTGATGGCGTGCAGGACGTTGCTGTGTTGTTTAGATACGGCTCTGCGCGCCCTGAGTCCATTCATGCCCTTTGTAACAGAGGAGCTGTACCACCATCTGCCGCACTTAAGGGATCACTGCCACAGTGAAAGTATCATGGTGGCACCATATCCAACAGATCTGCAGGTGTGGCTCTCATGACTGTGATTCTACCCGTGGTGTGGCTGAGAGAGTGTTGTACTTTATGTACTTTTTCCTGCCACCCTTCTCCACCAACTATTCTTCCGTCCTCTCTCACCTCATCTTGCCTTCTATTTCTTGGTCTACCTCTCAATGTTATTGTTCCCAAATTCATATACAAGGGTGTATCAAAAAGTTCCGAGACTGGACCTATAGACTAGAATGTATTTACTTGGTTTAAGTTTGGGCAGCATCCCCTTCAAAATGGTCCCCTTGTGCAGCGACACATCGATCCCAGCGCCGTTGCCACTGCTGGAACGCGTGCTGGAAGTCCTGTTCTCGAAGCCTACCAAGAACATTCTGCGATTCCCGCTGGATCTCCTCCACTGTGTCAAAGCAACGATCCTTTAGCTGCAGCTTCATCTTTGGGAAGAGGAAGAAGTCGCAAGGGGCCAAATCTGGCGAGTAAGGCGGCTGCGGAAGTGCGATAATGCTGTTGTGGGTGAGAAACTCACGTGTTATGAGAGCTCGGTGAGAGGGTGAATTGTCATTATGGAGCAGCCAATTGCCTGTGCGCCACAATTCAGGTCGTGTTTACCGAATATCCTTCCTCAGACGGCGAAGAACACTGCAGTAGAACCCGGCGTTCACGGTCCGGCCTTGGGGGCAAATTCATGGTGCACAATCCCTTGAATGTTGAAAAACACGATGAGCATGCTGTTGGTTGTGCTGCGGCTCTGCCTCGCCTTCTTTTTTCTTGGGGATCTTGGACTCTTCCATTGCGAAGACTGTTGTTTAGTCTCGGGATCATACCCGTAGACCCAACTCGTCCTCAGTGATGACCCTCGACATGAAGGATAGGTCATCCAGGGCGAAGCTCTTGACAAATTGCAACACGGTGCTGTTTTTATTCGGGGGTCAGAAACCTGGGCACGAAATTTGCAGCAACGTGGTGCATGTTCAAATCACATGCGAGAATTGTCTGCACTGTTCCGTATGACACATTAACGATTGCAGCAATGTCCTTAATGGTTCTCCGACGATCCTCATGCACAGGCCGCCGAATTGTTTCCACATTTTTAGGCGCTGAGCTCGTGGAAGTTCGCCCTGACCTCTCGTCGTCTTCGAGTGATGTTCTGCCTCTCTTGAAGCGCGCGTGCCACTCGAAACACCTCGCGCGACTCATGGCCTCATTTCCATGCGCACGTCATA
>Ga0123357_10006409_pt1 | contig 14355 bp, 7 predicted proteins | sample TergutEmb28metaG_FD_89873 | JGI IMG/M metagenome (GOLD analysis project Ga0123357, IMG submission 89873) | Embiratermes neotenicus P4 segment gut microbial communities from Petit-Saut dam, French Guiana - Emb289 P4 | ecosystem: Host-associated > Arthropoda: Insects > Digestive system > Gut ...
ATTATCTCCGTAACCGTTCTACTTTGGACATAGGTGTTTTGGGTTATATCGGTATAGTATAACATAAGGAACACCCTCCCGAAGTCTGGTCCGTTCCTCCTGTTACACCCCGTATATGTGTGTGTGTTTTTGATATACCTTCATTGTTGACAATTATCAACGTTTCAGATGCTACATTCGACGTAAACCTGTTACGCAACATGCGGATCGTGGGTTTTGTTAGTACGTAGAAATGGCCTAATTACACGCCGACTGCCCAAGAAATTATGCAACATTATCGTCAGGATTTCATAATAGTAGGCGGAGTAAATAAAATTTATTCTGTTTATAGTTGTAACAATAATCACATTTTATCAATTGTCGCGGTCTTCTACTCAGTATTTGCAAAGTCCCGAGAACAACCTTCAGTCTGGGCACTTGAAATCTTGTTTCTAGGCTTTCCGCATTAACTCCAGGCATATACGTGGATATTACCTAAAATTAGAAAACAATTGAATTCTTCCACATCCTATTCACTTTGATACTCACTAATTTTCCCAACACTCGAGACACTGAGACACTGAAATCGTCGTTAAAATCAAAAAGAAAGTAAGATCATCTTTTCTGTTTACTATTGTTTTCCCATATAACAACATTGGTGATACGTCACACTTATTTACCTACTGTATAGAGTGGGTGAATTTGCCTCCATTCCTATTAGGCCTAATCATGGAAGCAGAGAGCTTGGTTTGTTGGAAGTGATCCTATTCAGAGTAAATTAGAGAGAAATTTGAAGCTCGAGCGATCAAATACGTATCAGAGGACATATATTGGAATTCCTGTGATAGTGACCCTGTACATGAGGCTCGTACATTGACGAGTTTACAGACTGAGAGTTTCAGCATTCACACTTTGAATGTAGCCACAGATTTGGTGCGAAAAGGAGGCAGGTCCTCTTTATCAAATTTCGTAAAGAAGTTGTACAAAGATGTGTATGTAATCGTGTAAAAAAAACCATTTGATGCACATTTATTCTTAATATATTTCTTCAACCTCTACATGTTTCGGGCATTTCTAGGTCCATCATCAGGAGGTACAACTGTATGTATACAACAATTCGTATTTACCATTCTTTTTAGATGACTGTTCTTGATGGATTGGAACAATCCAACCAGAACATTCATCTAAAAAGAATAATAAGTAGCAATTTTTGTATACATACGGTTGTACGTTCTTATGATGGGTCTAGATACGCCCGAAACACGTAGAGATTGACGAAATATACTAAGAATAAGTTGTGCATCAAATTGGTTTTTCTTTACACGATTATAATGAGATGCACGGTCAACAAAACACAAAATGTGTATGTAGTTCGTTTACAGTTTCTTAAAACCACTTCCATATTTCCTTAGCCGATTTGCGTTGTTTCTGTACCAATATGTCCGGGATTGAATGCTTAACCTTACATTAACGAACATCGATTTTAATATTTTTGGAATTGAATTTTTTTAACGGATCATCATTTTTCAGTTTACACAAATCCTTATTATTGCATGGCTTGCGACTAAAACAGGTCGCGATATAGTTTATATCTGGCAGACTAGAAAGAAAAAAGTCAAGCATCTGTATGCAATTATCATAATTTAAATAAATACTCGTAGCTTTGTACACCTAGCCATCTGTAGTGAGTTGGCGTTAAAATTAGCGTTGATATTTAAAAATCCAAAAGAAACAGCAACAGGATGTGAAGACAGCACTGTGTCTAGCATATCAAGAATCTTAGTTTTCTGTTGAGAGTCAGGTGAGGTTACATAAAGTTATGTAGTATACGATCAGTATTCATTTATCTGTGCGTGTGCTTTTTTTAACTCTCAGTTTTAGCCGGATTTCCAACAATGAATTGCAGTGAAACAGGCAATTTTTAAATAAAATATAGCTTAGATTGATTACCTCAACCGTGAACGTACTTTAACTCTATGTGTACGGTGTAAAAGGCTTCCATACACTTTGCAGGAACATAAGCTTACTTGCTGGGCCTGACAGCGGTGGTTGACATACTGGCAATACATTTACATTTAGAATTTCCATGAACAGAGGGCGAGGCTGCATGATTAATGAACGCTGACGAAATAAAGAGGTGAAGTTGATGTATGCTGTTTTATTCAGACAGCACGATTATATGTATGCACAGTCTCCATGTGACTCGAGGGTAATTTATAAATGTGGCATTTATGACGTAAAAATGAATTCTGCGCTCTCTGGTGTGAAACTAGGCCACGACAGCTTTTACTCCCATCCCTTCCAGAATTGTATTAACTAATTTGACGATTTCTTTAAGAGTAATTCAGATTGTAAAACGTCGAGAGTGATGGCAAAAGAAATAATAAATTGATGAAAACATCTATGGAAGTGACAGCATTTTATTGAAGGCGCTATCCTGGTATCTGCCTTGACACACTAAAGAAAAACGAAAATTTCTGTCAAGCTGTTTGTTGTTGCAGCTGAACTTCAAAATCGACGCCCAAATACAAGTCGGATATATTATTTTGTTATTGTTGTTTCATGTGGGCGTGAAACTTTGGCTCTTAGAAGAAACGTAAAACATAGGCCGACGGTGTTGGAGAAAAGGATGAAGAGGAATAAATTTGGGCCTAAGACGGGGTAATAATAGGAGAATAGAGGATGTTACATAGAGGAGCTTTATTATTTGTGTCCTCACCAAATATGTAATTAAGAACAGCGAGACGGCGGGACATATGAGACGCATAGGGAAACGGAAAATGCATACAGAGTTTTGGAGGGGAAACTTAATAGAAAGAGGCAAGCTTGGAAGGCCTAAGCCTAGGTGAGAAGATAGTATTAAAATGAATGTCAAAGATCTGGAATGGGAGGGCACGGGCTGGATTCATATGGCTCAGGATAGAGGCGAGATCCGGGCTATTGTAAAGATGGTAATGAAGCTTGGGGGTTTTATAAAGTGCTGGGAATTACATCGATAGTTGTTCAAGGACTGCACTGCATGAAGTTTGTTAGCATTACTGGTTGAGTCTGCTGACTGCGTTATGTTGTCATTCTGCGATTCCTGCTGTTTGTCTTAGATACAGCCATCGTCATTTAATACTCCATGCGGAAATAAGTAAATAAATCAATACTTAAATAATTACAATTCATAGGGGAGATTTTCATAATGTGTCTCGAAACCACTTTCATTACAGTAGGTTTCAATATCAGTAAAATATTTTTTTCCACGTTTCGCCCAATATATCGGAAATAGATGAGAAATTGATTGTTAGGAATTGCTTACCACATGACCTATACACCAAGTAAAAATTATAATTCTGAAGATCCAGGCTAGGAAGCTAGAGTCCTTACTTTTAGACTTAAGTCTCCATAACGTACAAAATATTTCACTTTTCAGAGATAATATTTAATACTCCTCTCTACCCTACGAAGCATATCTCAGACGCCGCCATCAATCTTGGTTTGAAGGTGTCGAATTGAAGGCACAAGGGAATGTCTCTTAGACTAACCGACAGGCCTTCCACGGCAGGCAGGTTACTTTGACAGGTCACACAACTAAGAGTCTCTGACGATGTTATTTGTGCAACCAAATTACTCGTTTCTCTCGTCAGTGAGTTCAAAATAATGTTTAGCTTGCAGTAAAGAAGCAAATGTATATCTGTATGAGACAAGATACACTGAAACACGAGCATCGTAAACTATGAAGAGTAAATGAAGTAAGATTTACCTTTCTTTTAAACATGTTTTCTAGGCGAGTTGGGTAACCCTAAATTGCATTTCAAAGAAACAATGTAAGGGTATGTATGTATTCTTCTAGATTAGGATTGGTCCAGATGCGGACTCTTGTAAACATGAAAAAGAATTTTTGGAATCTACAAAAGGCAAGGAATTTCTTACATACATAGAACATACATATATGCATGCATGTTTACTTACTTACTCCATGGTGCAGAGTCCTTCTTGAGAAGCTAACCGGTTTGCAGCTGGTCAAGAAATTCCCCTCATTTTATGGAACCCGAAGGTTCATTACCGCACTCACAAGCGTCCGCCACCTGTCCCTATCCTGGGCCAGCCCAATCCAGTCCATATACCCACATCCCACCTTCTGGATATCCATCCACCCATCTACGCCTAGGTCTTCCCAGTGGTCTCTTTCCCTCCGGTTCCCCTACGAAGACCCTATACACCCCCTCTCCTCACCCATACGCGCCACATGCCCAGCCCATCTCATTCTTCTCGATTTTATCACCCGCACAATATTGGGTGAGGAGTACAGATCATTTAGCTCTTCGTAATGCAATCTCCTCCATTCCCCCGTTACCTCGTCCCTCCTAGGTCCAAATATTCTCCCCAACACCATATTCTCAAAAACCCTCAGCTTCCTTTCCTCTCTCAATGTCAGCAACCAAGTTTCACACCCATACAAAACAACAGGCAAAATTATAGTTCTGTATATCTTAATCTTTATATTTTTGGATAGCAACCTAGAAGACAAAAGATTCTGCACCGAATGATAGCAAGCATTTCCTTACCTCACTCTGCTCTTAATTTCTTCCGGAATGGAATTTTGGTGTGTTAAAGTTTTTCCCAAATATTTAAACTCTTCCATCCTCTCGAAGATATTATTATTAATCCTCACACTGTTATTTCTTCCTGCATTCTGATTTCGAGACATAACCATGTACTTAGTTTTATCAGCAATTACTTACAGTCCAATCTCCCTAGTAGCAGCTACTAAAGTTTCTGCGTTTTCCTTTAGAGTATGTATACTTCCTCCCAGTATATTAACACCATAGGCATAAGCCACAAGCTGATGTGTGTCGTTTAGTTTCAAGCCATCCTGGTTTGCCTGAACCCTCCTAATGGCGTACTCTAAAGCAAAGTTTAAAATCAGTGGTGGTAGAGCGTCTCCTTGTTTCAAACCATTCCTAATAAGAAACCTGTCAGACACATTCTCGCCTACCCGGACTCTGCTATATGTTTTAGTCAGACTCATCTTAATTAAACTTACAAATTTCCTAGGGATACCAAACTCAATGAGAATCTTATATAAGACCTCTCTCCTGACTGAATCATAAGCTTTCTTGAAGTCTATAAAGAGCTGATGAACTTGTTCATTTTATTCCCATTTTTCTCAAGCATTTGGCGAATGCATGCTTACATACATAAAAAATATACAATAGAACAATATTATAATTATTTCACGTAAAATATTATACTGTTACACCAGTTCATTACATGCAGCTGATAATGAAATTGTAAGTAATTTTTAGATATTCCGAATTCATGAACAGAATATAAGGAGCATCTAAGTATGTATTAAATGCAGTTTTATATTGAATATTTTCCTTAATCATAATTGTGAGTAGCAATACCCATTTCACGATGTCACTCTCTTGTTAGTCAGCACTGATTTGAAATAAATAAGAATTTTTTTTCCGCTTGCGACCACTGCAAATGACCTTACTGTGTAGTAATCTGGTGGAGGTGAGAAAACTGAATGCTGGTGTCTAGTGCAAACGTGTCAAACTCGTTTAATTTCTTTGAGAATTTCGGAAAATCTACAAAACCAAAAAAGGTTTCAAGAAAATATAACCCACCGAAATACGTTGAACTGACTTCTCGTGTCATCATGTTAAAATGGTGAGCGTAATTAATTACGAATGAGGCCATTTTTTATTTGCCTGTGCTTAATTTTTCAGCCCATTATGCTCACCCACTCTGGACTACCAAGCCTCTGAGCACTTGGGCACTACAATCCTTCGCAACGTCGGTAAATGTTGACCAGTCCATACAGTGTAAATTCCAGAAGACTTGAATTTTCAACAAGGCAGCCCTACATATCATCATCATCCACATAAGCAATGAATCAATAATAATTATCATTATTACGCGTGATTTCAAGCTTGTGAATGATATCTTCGTTCTTCTGGAATGTTACGCAGAGTATATTGGTAGTTAGCCGCCGACGTTTCGGGAATATCTGTTGATCCCGATTGGTCGGTAACTAAACAGCCAATCTGCGCTGCGTAACATTCCAGAAGAGTGAAGATGTAATATACATCGTGATTCGTTATTTTCACATATTACCGGAACCGTGTCCAAGAAACAAGGAAAATTATATTTGAAGAATAATAAATCAACTCTATGTCACTTGTTTTATTTACTTTACTTCTTAGATACTCAACATGTTTCGGGCATTAATATGTCCATATTCAGGAATTTGCGACTATGTGTTTGAACTACCACATTGGCTGTATTGTTCTGCAACGATGGAGAAGTTAGCATTAGCATAATTTTGGTGTTTGTTAGGTGTAATATGTTTTGTCGCTTTGTTGTGTCTAGTAACGTGTGTCTGTTGATTTTGACCGTTGTGATCTTTTGCGTGTTGCTCGTAATGTTTTCTTGCGTGTGGTGTGATACATTATTCAATGTGTAATATGATGTGCTGCTAGTGTTCGTTGGTGCTGTGTATCTGAGATTGTACATACTTTGGATTGCTGTGTGTTGGAGTTAGGGTGCGGTTCGGCTAATGCTAACTTCTCCATAGTTGCAGAACAATACAGCCAATGAGGTAGTCGCAAACTCCTTAAGATGGACATGTTAATGCCCGAAACATGTTGAGTATCTAAGAAGTAAAGTAAATAAAACAAGTGACATCTAGTTGGTTTTTTATTCTTCAACTATCACAATGATGCACGGTCCAATAAACATCAAAATTAAATTTCTTTGAATTAGGTTAATATTTTCCTGAAGATTGGCGCTCTTATCAGACTGGTCATCTTTTGTAATTCCGCGCTTGCATATTTCTAAGAGCTGTTTTCTAAATGATTCTGAAGAGGCATTGATAGTCTTTCAACCGATTTTCAATGCTCTCCAAAATGGATGAGTGACAGACAAATTTTGAGGTAAATGTTGAACTGAAGCACAAAAAATCTGTAAGAACCACCCGCACTTATGCTTCATCGTTATACCGTAGTCTGTCTTATGAACGGTCTATAGCCTCTTCCAAGCCGATTATCCACAGCACAGAGAACGACCTCGTGTTTTCTCTTTCGATTTACACCATCGTCTCTTTTTCTCAATGTCATTTAGTGAATGTTTACGTCTTCTTCCTCGTCTCCCCTCCACTTTTATCCTTCATTATATCTTCCCTTCAATAACGTATTCTATACGGCAGTTCATACGCAGTTCCTTCTTTTTATTTTGTGTGGGATATTCCTTTCCTCCTTCACTCTCTTGTACATGTGACGAAAAATTATTACTTGTTGCCCAGTAGAGTATTTGGTGAGGAGTACAAACTATGGAGCCAATTACTGCGATTTTTACATAAATAATAATATCTGATGGTTCTGTAACGAATTAACTGCACATCAATAAATCCAAAACTAAACTTTTGAAATATCAAGGAAAGGTGTTAACAATAAACACTGCCGACAATACATAACCTTAATAACCTGAAGAGTTCTCGAGAAACAGCTATATTAAAGTATAATACGATACGAAACTTTATAAAATTACTATACAAAGTAAGAGACGCTACTATTTGAAGGAACATTTAGCGGTAGCGGCCTAGTAAAGCGCCGCTGCTTATAATCTTTGCTAGTTTCCAACATGCATGACGACAGAAGAGGCAGCCGTTCATCTGTAAGGTTTATCCATAATCCGAGTTTTCCTGCGAGTAAGTAATATTTTGTATGAAATAGTTTTGAAATTTTGGCCTGCTGCTGCCCTCATGTCAATTAGTTGTTACATTGGCACTTGTTTATTTGAATTTTGATATTAGTTGCCGCAGTCGGGATTACGCCCGTAGTACTGGCCACTAAACAACAAATTATCAAAAAACGGAAGTAAAGATGACTGTCGAAACATCGTTTATGTTATATAGACCGCGGAAAGTGAATAATGTCCAATGAAGTTACGGTACAATAGCGATGTTTAATGGAAGAAGCTGATATATCATTTCGCGCGTTATGATGTAACGGGAAGGGAGGGGGGATAATGACAAATCTTTTAGGTCAAACTTACTCAGTTTTGTGTAATTCATTTTTTCTTGGTACGATAATCTAAACAAGTCATGAAATTTTTTATGTTTTCAACATACTGTAGTTTAAATTACTGTGGAACATCCATCTAGTTCTTTATGAAACTGAAGTGCCGTCCACAAAATTAGGTACGTCTTATATTTTTGTTAGTCTCTCCTGAATAATGAGTTCAGAAGGGAAGAGAGAAGTGCCTCAAAAAGGTCAAAATCACAACTGAGATGAATTTACGCTCTCCTAATATAAAGCTAAGGCCATGCAAGTATTAACGATGAATGCAATGCGTCCGTCTTGAGATGTTTATACTTACAAAACTCTTATCCTGTACTGTTATTATTTTATTACGTGTAACCACTGCCGTTCCAAAAAACGTGGTTTTGGCTCATAAATCGCAAACATATCTGAAGAATCCTGAGCAAAGAATAACGGCAAGTAAATTTTTATCTCATGCAGAGATCTAACTACTACAGTATTAATCTTACTCATCTGACGTCCTTCTGCAGCAGAATTTCACTACATACAAACGACCGCTTCTGCCACGTGTCTGGCATAAAATAAAAGTCCATTGCTTTCCTGCCCATTAAAAAAAAATACATATGAACCACAAAACTCTTTAATTATTCAAGTAGTTTTACAGCGCAACCTCTATGTTGTTACATATTAGTAGGTTTATAGTGAACAAAGTCGTTTCTCTCGACGCAAGGAAGCACATAACTAAAGACGTTTTTCTAGGAACTCTCTTACTGAGAATCTAATTGTAGCTCAGTTAGTCTGAAGATTATCCGCCTTTTATGAAACCGAAGTTTCGTTACGTTATTTACAAAGGTCTATCAACAGATCCGATCTTCACCCAAGCAAATTTGGTTTACATTCTCCCAAACAATTTATTCAAAAGCAAGTGAGGGATAATAACTTTCCTTTAAAAGAAAAATTATACTTATGACTCTAAACTCATTTATCTCCGTTACATTCGATGTTAACAAATTACTTTCTTATCCCTTTAATGTAATTCTACCATTTATTTTAACAGCTTATTTACATTGAAGTATGTTAAAATACTCGACGTAATGCGTTAGTTACAAGAATCATTGTCAAAGATGTCCCCAAGTGTAATAGTGATCATGGTGTATTACAGTTTTCAAAATTCTCTATTTTTATTAAGAATTTATTCTCGTTGAACTCTCCGGAATGAAAGTAAAATTTCTTACTACTACAATGTCAAAACACAAAAGAATGCTTTCCTGCATCAGGAAACATAGTCTTTCTTTCAATTTTCTTAAGACTCATATGACCGAAAAAGTGAATATGGCAAAACGTCGTCATCAAGTATCCGCTATTGTCGATAGATTTTAGATTCGCATGTGATTGGAAGAATGACATTAAATATGCCGGTGTTTTTGGTATGTATGTCCTCTCACGTTGTTTGCACAAGTATTATGAAGCTTCCTGTGCACTTGACAACAGACTTGCAATTTATCATGCTCGATTGCTACGTAGAGTAAGGAGAACATTCATAGTAAACACGTGTCATAAGGGCAGAGTGAAACAACTGACTCTCCAAAGCCGTCGAAACAAGACCACAATTGTCCTTTGTTTTACTTATATTGGTACGTTATGTAACATCATGTTTCCATTGTGAACTGTTTTTCTAGTCCTACGTTTTTCCCATGCTTACCTCTTAAAGAGTAATATATGGTATTTCTTCTACCTATCGTAAACGGCGAGATATTAACATAAAGGTACGTACATTTTTTTATAAAATATCTTTTATTTTGTCGTATTTGAAACAAACTTGAAAGCTGTGGACAGGTTTTACTAAAAATTAAATTACATTTGTTTTTTTAAGCCGAATTCTTCCATGAGATCGGACGGGCGGGCGGTTAGACATGATAAAGCTAATAGTCGCTCTTCTCACTGGCCTTAAAAAGTGCCTAAAATCGTAGTTAAAACGAATAATAAACTAACAGATTCTCTAAATACCAACACTATTGTACGTAGTACGTAGCATGTTTTACTTCTTAATTTTGCGCTCCTAATAGAAGAGCTTCTGAGACAAAAGTCGCAGTTGCCCCGCCCTTTTATGGCTGTGAGTGTAATTAACAAAACTATAAATAAGTGAAATTTGTTTTTCGGTCTAATTGCTTAAAACATTGCTTTTGAATTTTATTTAAAACTGATGCAGAATATTTAACGTATGAACCTACAAGAATAGGAAGATCTATAGTAGCTAAAGATGTGTTTTATCATGCATATTCGTATGACGATTTGAGTATTTTAATATAGTCGAATAATAACAAAAGCAAAGTACAAATTTAACTAGTATTAAATTTGTTTCAGTTTGGGGTTCGCTCTTTCGTAAGAATTCCAGGGACCATATAGTCGATTTGCAATAACATAGAGGCCACGATAAAACAGCGGCTGCGATTACTGAATAACAAATTCACATATTTCATCCTACGTAATTAGGCTTTCTCCTGCACAAGGCACGTGAATATTCAATACATAATTTAAAATACTGGATTATTTTTTTTTTTAGTTATTTTATTCAAACTCCGGCCTGTTCGAAATATTGCAGCCATAAGAAACTTTGAAATAAGCAAGAAAAAGAATGACGTTGGTGCTGCGTAAACAACAAAACCAAGACAAATAAGACATTGTGCCTGTTCCGCTAAACAACTTACATTACATGCATTCCTAGCAAGTTTAATTACTTACTTTGACTCAAAACAGTATCGTTGGCCGAAAATGTACCAATGTGGATGTTTTCTGGGGAGAATATTTGGATCCAAGAAGTAACAACGGAGAGAAAACCGAAGAAAACTACATAATGTTGAGTATATTAATTTATTTTCTTCATCAAGTATTGCTATGGTGATCAGTAGACTGGACCTATAGTAGACATGGGAGAAATAAAAAAGCTAGTGCAATATTTTTGTCGGAAGAATTAAAGAGAACAGATCTTTGGAAGATGTAAGCCTAGATTGGATAGCAATATTAAAGTTGATGAAGATGAAGGTGAAGAGGCGGTGTTTGGATTTATGTGACTCAGTATAGGACCAGAGGGGGGCTTCAATCGACACTGTCATTAACCATCGAGTTGGTGTAGAATTTCTTTAGTGACTGCGAAACTGATAGCTTCTCAAACGAGACTCAGTTCAATGATGTGTGGTAATACGTTCGATCATTAGTACCCAATACACAGCAACTTCTTGTTCTTTGACTAACACCAGCAAGGTTTGTTATCGTTTATTACGTACATTTCTCCGTCTAAGTATCATGATTCTTATATTATCATAGGAATTCAGGTCATTTAATTACTCAAGCCCAGTCAATCAGTTATCCTATTTCCCCATCATTCATTATAACATTCTTTCCATTGTTAAGTTTTTGTTTTACAGTAGGCGTTGGGTAATTTTATTGTATTTGATCGATAGTTGAATGCAATTTTATTGTATTTGATCCATTGTCGAATGCAATTTTATTGTATTTGATCAATAGTTGAATGCTGTTTTATTGTATTTTATCGATAGTTTAATGCAACTTTATTGTATTTGATCGATAGTTGAATGCAATTTTATTGTATTTGATCCATTGTCGAATGCAATTTTATTGTATTTGATCAATAGTTGAATGCAGTTTTATTGTATTTGATCGATAGTTTAATGCAACTTTATTGTAGTTGATCGATAGTTGAATGCAATTTTAATTGAACTGTCAGAACTTCAGAGTGGTGTTTCAGCGTAATTAAATCTACTGTTTGGCTATCGAAACAAAACAAAATATACAGATACTTGTATCAGAGAGATTTTTGCTAAAGAGCAGGCTTATTTGAAGGCCTCTGGGGCAGCGAAACAGTTCAATTTTACTGCAGGCACTTCATGCAACGAATACGAATATATAGATCATTTTAAGTCATTTAAATGAATGCAACATTGATTATTAAAGGACAGAACAAACGTGGGTATTTTTATTTTGAAACTAGTTGTGTTTGACTAAGTTATCTTAAAATAATTGCGTAACAATAACACAACAGGACATCGTCATTGAAAAGAATGCAACATTGAATATATTAACCCTTACCCTGCTAACGTTGAGAATATAGTGAGCTCCTAATAATGCCAGAAAATGGCAGATGGGATTTAACTAGGCGTTTAAAGGGTTAATCTGTGAAGAAGGTGACCACAAAACCGGGGCCATTTAAAGACATTTACCAACGCAGTTAATTAATAAATTTGGCGGCACTTAGCCATGCAGTGGCAACGCAGAGAGGGGGTACATATAAATTATGTTTAAAACAAAATTTGAAATTAAATTATACTTTTGCTCCCCCACCCTCTCCCTTCAAAGGTGAGGCCCCAGGCAGCCGTGTAGTTTGGTATGGCTTTAAATTGGCCCTACGTAAACCAGTGTAAAAAGATGGAATTGCCAAAGCATCTCTGAAAGGGAACTGAAATACTGTACTTACAAAAGGGGTACGAACTGGGATTGTGACACACAAAATTAAGCTACATAAGATGTGCCTGTATCTGTGTTAGCCCATTGTTTGAAATACTGAGAAAGGGTATACAAATGTTTGAGACACGTAGGACGTTTAGGAAGTAAAACATCGCTGTTTTTCCTAAAATTCATAGGTAACCCGTAAATTAACTCTGTGGGCCAAATGCGGAATTTCTTAATGTTGCAGGAAGTTATACATGTAGTAATTATTTAAACCGTTAATCGTCTTATGCTATCATCTGTACAGTACACTGAAAGTAATCTAGCGTGAAATGAATTAACTTCGCTTTCCAGTGTGTAGCACTCGTCAGTCGTAATCGAAAATTTTGAGGTTAAAGTCATGACGTAGAATTTGGCTATCCTGCCTGAGCAATGTATGGTTTTCACAGTATCTTCAGGCGAATTTCGTGAGAGTGACTCAAATTAGATCACTGCTGCTTATTGGTGGATTTAAACTTATTACTGAGTTATCATTCCATCAGTTGGCTTCAGACTCTGTATTCCGATATATAGGATGCATTGTTAATTAGGTAAACGAATATGGAACAGGCATACATACTAACGTGTACAGCTTATCGCACAGTGTTGGCTCATACATTCAGACGACAAAAACAATTAGTCTCAACGTGTGGACAAAATGAGCATGCTACAACGGCACAAAGGAAGACAAAATGCGTGCATGTATGATGCGTGAGGATCTATCTCTTTAATTGCTGTACTTGTAGCGAAATGAGAAGCAGCCACGACATTACTGTTGTAACAGCGACGTAATTTACTATTCCATTATACAGACCCCGTGGGACTCAGCAATCTGTATCACACCGCGTCCAGGGGTGACGCGTGAGACCGCCGGAAATTGAAGTCAAGCAGATTTAGACTTACTTAGGTGATGAGCTAATTTGGAGCAAACCCTTTCGTCCTCATTAATGCTCAAAATTGCCTCCTAGGAAAAGATTAACATTCACTTTTTGGGATTATCCTAACATTCGGTTTCCATTAAACACATAATGTTTCTTTGCGGCAAGAGGTTTAATTAAACTGCTACTCATTCCAATCATACCTGAAAGAAAACATGCTGTTTACCCCGATATTCGATATCATGGCTGAGTCTGTTGTAGTGAAACGTGATGGGGTATGGTGTAACTTTATCAGCACTTCCAAGGAAACTGCCCTCTTTCATCTTTTTGGTACAGAAAAAATATGCGTTTCTCCGAAATAATGGTAAATTTCTACCTTATTACACATCATTATATATGAGAATACATATTCTTCTGGACACTGTGTCTCCATTACAAAGTCGAGCTATTTAGGGAAATATCTGTTTATATTCAGGATTATACGTCATTCACAAATGCTGTATGCGGGCAAGGTGCAAATTATCTAAACAATGAAGAAGGTGGTGTGTATAGTCACCCTTTGATTAAATACCTGAGAAAAAAAGGTAGTAACAACACAAATGAATAAATAATATGAATTTTCCCTTCTCTTGTTCTGGTTCTTTAAGGATATGCAATACGCAGACCAGAATCACACAGGTATTAGGCCTTTCAGCTACGTATCTTCCTGCAACTGGCGTGGTGACAGCTATGGCAGACATTAACGTCTTCTGGGATGTGACGGCATGCATCTCGGTAAATTTTATCGACTTTTCAATAGAAACTGCTGCCTATGTTTTCAGGGTACCAACCCTGAAAACATAGGCTGTAGATCCCCCCCCCCCCCCCCCCCCCAAAAAAGCGAAACATTTTACAAAACCCAACCCGTCACACAAAAACAACACCTTCACCCCCCACCTCACAAACAAAAACACACCTGG
>Ga0123357_10006411_pt1 | contig 14353 bp, 11 predicted proteins | sample TergutEmb28metaG_FD_89873 | JGI IMG/M metagenome (GOLD analysis project Ga0123357, IMG submission 89873) | Embiratermes neotenicus P4 segment gut microbial communities from Petit-Saut dam, French Guiana - Emb289 P4 | ecosystem: Host-associated > Arthropoda: Insects > Digestive system > Gut ...
GGGGCCCGGCGTACAGAAACTTTGTTCACCCCCACAGTTTTTTCCTGCGTGTGGGGTGCCCCCCCCCGGTGGGAACTCTTTTTTGGGGGGGGGGGGGGGGATGCTAGCCGTGCTCCGTCGTGGAATTACTCTGGCATTCAGTTCGTTCCGTCTACTGGGACGCTCGTACTACAGTCGGTGGCGGTGCAGCCTCCACATACACACCGGCCATAGGAACAGAAATTCCACACATGACAGGTTGCGGACACGAAATACTGAAGCCTAGAGCTGCTCGAATGCGTCAGCCAAGTTAAGGACCCATACGGTAAAGTACACAACTCGCCACCGCCTCCCATTTATCCACTGGCCTCCTTTCAGAACGTGTTTTTTCCCTTGCATCGTCAATTAGCACGCACATTTTGCGCCTACCGCAGTGCCGCTGTCGACTCACGAGAACAGCTCTGACCTTGCAGTGGCGGCTCACCGTTATGTTTATGGTCACTAACCGGAGTATCCCATCAAGAAGAATGAGATGGGCAATCATGTAGCACGTGTGGAAACACGAGGGAAAGAGACCACTGGGAAGACTTAGCGTATCGGGCTGCATACAATGCGAGGAACTTGTTGACTATCTGAGGAACGATTAGGTTTTCAAGAAAGAATCTGCTCCCTAGAGTTAACAGTTAGTTAACCGATGTATTCCTGTCAAAAATACATTGGGCTGAAGTGCAGTTGTGTCTTGTGCGTATTAGTATACTGTATTGTTGTACCTGAGTCGTTTGGTGCATAAATTTAAATTCAGAGTGATCAGTGGACGGTGACAGATGCGGTGATTGTGGTTCATGTTTTTGGCACAACCCGTACGTTCTCTGCAAGGTTCACCCGGACAACATAAGGCAGGCAGTCTGCTGTCCCTCATACTCGCGACGACGACCGGCAATAAACAGACAAACATGTCTCATCACTGCACAACGCATTCTTTGACAAAAATACTGATCGACATTTGTTAAGGGTTTCGTTTATAACACACATGAAGTCATGCAGAGCTCTGACCGCACAGGGAACTACTGAAAAATCTGTATTATCTAACATGCACAGGGCCCGATTGTACTTCACACAATACATTTTAACTGGAATACATCAGTTACTGGTCACAAACACGAGAATTGCGGCTTTCTCTAGCGCAAACCACTGCCTAGGTCAACAGCACACTCCAATGTCAGCAAGAGTACTCAGGCCGTCAAGTACCAACCGCTCAACAAACCCCGAACCTTGCGTTTGGATACTTTACACAATTTCGCATGTGAACTGTTCCTGTCTGATCAATTCGAACGAACGAACCGTACCTTAACTCACACAGCAAATTGTACCAGCGGTCATCCATAGATGGGCATGAATTTCGTCACTTTCACGGAACCAGAACGTCTGTCACCCTAACCTCACTCACAGTTGGCTGCACCAAGCAGCGAAAACCTTCCTGAGAAGCTGCCAGTCACTCAGCCCGTCAAGACATTCCGTGGCCCTCTCCACGCAGACCGCAATGCGGCCGCTGCACCTCATATCTCTACCGTCACACTTTTGACACTGACGATACCACAGACACAAAGACGTGACCAGTAGTGGCAGCATCTTTGCTGTCACTTAACGACGCCGTCAGCCGCTAACATTACATGGCGTCGGTCATGAATGAATGAGTGTGGAGCATTGGTGCAATGATCCTGACAAGGGAAAACTGAAGCAAAGAATATTTTACAGTGCCACCGTATCGACAACAAATCCTACATGGACAGGCCTGGGATCGAACGCAGGCCTCCGTGGTGACAGACCGGCACAGCCTCGTAACATCAGCTCGGCCCACAATGGCACGACTGTCAGCCTACACGATACTAATCTAAGGAGAACAGTGTTGGTGCAGGAAGGGGTGACACTGAGACACAGGAGCGCAGAATATCCCATGCGTCATGTCCCTAGTACAGCCCGTTTATTTTACAGTCCGCTCAGCGCGCCTGCAGTGCGACATCCGACAAGAGCTGCTGTGCTCAGGGACACTGCACTGAGCTAAGTCAATACATAGTGAGACGAAAACAAACATCTGACAGTGAATCTACCACATTTGGCCATGTGCAAATTCATCCGTAACATTTCTCATGATTTCTCAAGGTCACTCGTCATCTTCACGACGACCACAACTACTGCACCACTACCAAACGGTACAGCACAGTTGCTGCTGCGCTTACTGTGCGCCACACAGTACAGCTACACTTATTCCTTGCATTTGCAATAGGCAGAAGCAAGTGGCCAACTTCATGTTCTGCCACTTAATGTCACTGAAAGGATCTCTGGTAACCATTAACAAGGGGCTTAGTGGGCCCCAGATCCAATCCACACATTCTGGAGAAAACTTCCAGGCCCGCCCTCGAGCCCAGAGCTAAAACCTCACCTATTCACTGCAGACATATTTTCCAGTTCTTCACTGTCTCCAGATGTCTACCATAACTAACACAGAACCCAACAGGTCTAGCATGCCACTGAACACACTCCTAAGGAAAATTACACTTGTATATCCTGTAAATTATAAAATCCTTATATACATACAGTTATAAAAGTGACTCTTCTTGCCCAGCCAGTTTCAACAGCACAATGTCTAACAACAGCATAAATTACTAATATACATCTCTTAATTAAACATTTTATTATCCAACCAATGCACAATATACAATATGTAGATACAATTAAAATTATAAAAGTGCTCCAACATGATTCAGATCACAGAGGATCCATCATCAGGGAGCCTCGTACTGTACAAGGCTCCCTGATGATGGATCCTCTGTGATCCAAAACATGTTGGAGCACTTTTAAATATTTTGTAATTTTAATTGTATCTACATATTATATATTGTGCATTGGTTGGATAATAAAGTGTTTAATTATCATTGATGCATGGTGCAACAATGAAGATACATCTCTTAGTTCATATACAGCATTACACACACAAAGTTAGGCAACAATTTTGTTTAAATACATTACACAACCTCATGTCAGAAGCAACTGCTATTGCAATGCACTGTCAATTCCAACAGGCTGTGAAGAAGGAAAAACACATCTTTGTCATCTGAACCCTTGTCCTTGTGTTGAACACAGCAACATAAATGTTAACAATTACCTTTAAAAAATAACGTTCATATAACAAATACAAACAACAGCACAATATAACCAATGCTCAGTCGGTCCCTGTCAACATAGCGTGGCTGTTGGACGATACGGCTGACAGATGTGGAGGGTAGCTGTAAGTAAACTGAATGGCCTGTTATGGGCAGCCAACAAATGGTGGTGGTCTTCCAGCAGGGATTGGGCCAGATGTAACAACTGCTTGCCATGAAGATATGCTGAGTTACAACTGTTACTGAATTGAACAGGATCTTGGGAATGATTTATGCAACAGAAAATGGACACACACCTGGGAACTTGGAATGCTGGGCTGAATGAAAACAAGTGCACAAGATTTAGAATTAATTCTGCATGTGACATGGGTGGCGCCAAATCAGCAGTATGATTTACAGTCCTCACCAGGAAGGGGAATGACACCCATCAACAAAGGACAGGATTTTTCATATATAAGAGAATCATATTAGCGGTGGAGGTAGCAGAGTCGAATGATAGTGGCAGGATGTCACAGATAGTGCTAGGAGGTTGCTGGTGTGATATTACCATTCTAAATGAACATGCCCCATTTGATTATAAAAGTAATGACAAAAGGGTGAGTTTCTATGAGGCACTGTAATTATAACTGTGTTAGAAAAGCAATAAACAAAACCAAACATCACGAGTACACCAAACATTCAGAGGCCAAGCCATGGCTCAAGTGGCTAGTTGCCAGCCTTTCACTGTGGAAGGCTACATCTGATCCCAGGCAAATCCTTCTGAGACATGTGATAGAAAAAGTGACACTTGGACAGGCTTTCATCAAAGTACTTTGGTTTTGCCCTGTCACTTTCATTCCACCAATGACCCACAACCATTAACTGATCTGTTACTAAACCAACATAACTGTAGCAAGTGACAGCTTCATTACACTCCCACATACATTTATGCCTATCCTGATGGGAAGGCACAGAGACTGAACACAAGTTAATAGACATGAGATGCCATTCAAGTATACCAGACATTCAACTTTTCACAGGAGCTAACTGCAAAACTATCAGTTGCAAAATTATGGACTGAATGCTAGCAAACAAGTGAGAAATGCAGACATTTGATGTAGACATATTCCATCTGAAGAAGTTAAATGACACAAAAATTTACAAGAAATATCTGGTTACAATATCAAACAGGTATGCAGATTTGCAGGACTTAGATGACTGTGGGGACATTGGTAGAGAGCTCAAAAACAGCGGTCAGACACACACCGGTTACAGCAAACTGAAGCAGAATAAAAGCCTCATTAACCTTTTGGCGCTGGAATTATTTTTTTAAATTTTAGCACACTCTGTATATAATATGTGAATAAAACAGGAACCAAATATGCTAGAATTATGAAACAAACTGCATTTTGAAGAGAAAAAACGTAGAGTATATACCATGTTTAAAAAATTCAGTACCTATATTTGTTGAATAAATATATAAAATGCAACGTTTAGAGGTTGGCGGTGCGGTACGACCACTATAGTAGTCGTTAGGCGTCAAAGGGTTAATGGACATACTATGAACAACATAAGGAAGTGAAACTAGAAGATACTGCAGGAAACAGGAAAGGGAAAAGAATTTACAGACTTCTGACTTCAGTCAACACCCTACTATATATGGTGTAAGGGGCATGCTCATGTGTCCTGAATCCTTCCACCATCTCTCCACATCATGAGCTTGCAACAAACCGTACCGTACGAATGTGATTATCTGAACAAATAAACTGACGGGCTATAAGCTTCAAACTAACTTGGCAGGCAATGAGAAGGATTTTGTTTGCGGATTCCCAAAATATTCTGAACACATGGAGCAATCACATCTCTCAGTAACGGAATGTAGATAGGGTTAGTGATGTTGAGCAGACTGAAATACATGCATCTGAGCCACAGTGCCTAAGCCTAGTGCCTCTGAGGTTCAGAGAGCTACTGATAATTTGTGAAGATATAAATTAACAGGTAATAATGATCAAATTTCTGCAGAAATGATTCTATCAGGAGGTAAATCAGTACATTCTGAGATCCACAAATACATAGAGAATTACTGGGGATAATCAGCGTGGATTTCAACATAATATTCACAGGTACTGATTTGACATTCTGCATTAACCAGGTACTACAGATAAACTTTGAATGCAATGGGATGGAATATTACTAATTTATAGACTTCAAGAAAGGCTATGATTTGGTTCGAATGGAGGCACTGTAAAATCTGAGTTTAGCACACCCATCAAATTAGCAAGAATAACTGAAGTACATTTAAATGAAACCTACAGTAAAGTCAAGACAGGTAAGTGTTGGCCTGATGTGCTTCCCATTCAGAATGGTCTAAAACAAGACATTTTATTGCCACTGCTTTTGAAGAAAGCATTATGAAAATCCAAAACAACCCAGTGGGAATAAAACCGAAAGGGACTCATCAGCTTATGATCAATGCTGCTGATGATAATTTATGAATCAGAGGTGTACGAATTTTCTAAAAATCTAGAGGCCACATCTAAATTCTAATTGCCAGAATACTGACATGGTGTTCTACCTGGTGCCCAGGAGCTGTGCATCCCTGTAATGGATTTAAACAGAAACAACATAAAGGCCAAAAAAAAAAAGTTTGTTGGTATCTAAGAGGAGGTCTGTGCAGTAGCGAAAACACAGCAACCTAAATATGTTCATGCAGAATGCAAGGCAAAATAACAGTATATGCATCCTTTTACAGCGAGTCACTACACAAATATTTCAGACCAGCACTAAGGGATTAAAATTGCATTCTTGATTAAATTTAAGCAAATTAAATTCTGGGAATGCTTGCTACTGTTTCATTCAGACTGATCTTTCCGCACGCTATCTAAGAACATACAGATTATAGAAGTGAAACTTAGTTTCTCACACTAACAGGATAACAAAGAATGAGTGTGTCTGACAGCATGTGGCAGAGACTATCTGGACTGAGGATGGAGGCAATAACAGGAAACTGGAGAACATGCCATGAGGAGCTTCATAATTTGTTCTCCTTGCCAAATATTATTAGAGTCAAAGAGGTCAAGATGTATGGAGTATGTGGCATTAATGGGACAAAAGCACACAGTTTGACAGGAAAATTTGAAAGGCAGAGACCACTTCGAAGATAAAGGTACACATGTATGAATAACGTTACCCAGCATTTTAAAGCAAGCAGATGGATGTGTACTGGGTTTATTTGGCACAGGATAGGGAACAGTAAACCTGTGAACCCAGTAATGAACTTTTTGGTTCCACAAAATGTAAAGAATTTCGTAACTACTCAAGCAAGTAGCGACGTCTTAAAAGATGGCCTGCGCTCCTCCGATTCAATTAGCACAATCTAATCCTCATATTAATTGTTACATAACCTACACTTTCTTATTACTCTGTTTATTTCATGCTTACGGTACACAAGACAATCCGCAGCACGTGAATTCTAGTTTACATTATCTAAATGTACTATTTAAAACGAAATGTTAAAGTAGGCCTTGAGGTCAAGCACCTAATGCAAACATTAAAAGCAAATTTCTTTTCACACATACAGCTGTCGTTACAAATTATGGTCACTGTGAAATCACCGGTACTTGTCTCAGGGCGAGCGAGTAACTTCATACTTTTGAGTGCTCTACGCCTACCTGTCTAGTGTCGTATGTATCCGTTGGCTCCAAATCCTGAACGGTGTTCCTATGTCGGTCTTCATTACGATCCATAATGCAATCAGCAGAAGGATGGCAATTCTTAATCTGAGTATTTGCCTTCAAAAATAACTTAGAAATAGCGCTCCACATTCGAAACTGACACAATATATCACTGATCTTGCCATAGCTTTAACTAGCCTACGCACAATACTAGACAAGCATAAAATTTTACATTAAAGGTAGTAATTGCACTGCAGCCATTTGCGTCACTGTACGTATCCATACTGTCATTCATCGACCGCATCTTATTGAACATAATATAATATTTTACATTACAAGATTTTAACTTCCAGGCTCATTATTCTCACTCACACTACCAACGTGAAAACCCGAGACACAGTTCTGAAACTGGAAACGAAATACCACATTCCCAGGTATTTGGAAAAGTTTGCCTTCACATTACACAGGTATTTGGAAAATTCACAGCTGGGTGTATCTCTTCAAATGAATCACATCTTAGCTACACACACTTAATGACAGAAACCGCTCAGTAGATATCCACATTCAATTACACATAGTATGTCATACAGAATACATAAACTGCGTAAAACCAAATTCGTTTCGAAGCAATCGCAACCATTCGGAGTCATGGTTTACAGCTGTTTGACATCAGGTATCGCTGTGGTCGGTAGACGTCGCAAGGTACCAAAAGATGGCAGAATAGGCATATATCGATAAATTTCAATATCGATTTCGCTGGTTAGATTTCCTACATGCATAATCCATGTTGACTATGCGGATAACAACCATTAGGCATGATAATCAGACTTCTGCCGCCAAGTAGATGAGAATTGCGCCCATCTGGGTTATTACGCAGGGAGTAGTGGTAATTTATTACCGACATTTCGGGACAACCTATCTGTCCCATATTCGAATCCAAGAATCCCCTGAAGATAGGACTTACAGGTTGACCCGAAACGTCGATAGTAAATTACCACTACTCCCTGCGTAATAACCCAGAATAGCGCAGATCTCAGTCACCAGGCTCTTCTGCAATGGAATTTCAGCACATCGCCCCACACGTTACACTAGATTATGTGTCTGTGCCAGTCATCCGTGGTCCAAAATTCTGGTGGTAAATTAAGTAAATGACGTGATTTTAGGCTTCCGCCACGGTGTAAATGAGATCGCCGCTGTTCTTGGATGTTATGCAGCATTGATTGGAAGTTAGTTGCTGATTTCGGGACAACCGATCGGTCCCGAAACGTCAGTAACTACCAATCAATCAATCAATCCCAAAAATGGGAAGCTGACTAGGTAAGTGACCATCAACCACACCTGTTTGATTAAACTGTTCATTTAATGGTCTAAAATGTGTGTGCTTCATGTTTTGGCTTAACAAGCCATCATCAGGTACCAGCACGAATGTGTAAAGGAGGAAAACAATGAAGTCACATACTTTTACATTACTGGTTAACAATGGGATTTGACATCTCGGTCCAAAGAATATAAAACTAAATTTAGCTGAAATTAATATACTGAATAAATGAAAATCTTTGCAGTGATTTCATCAGATAGTAAATATTACATGGAATTTAGACTGTGACTCCTTGTTGAAGGGTCTTGTTAGTACGTACTATTTAATGGGTACTTGTTGTGGCTAGTGAATTACTTTAAGCTGCCAACCACCCAGTTTACAATTGTGCATTCCATGTTGCTGTAGTACACTAAAGCCATCAACTACAGCACTTGCGGAACACCATTCGTACCAGTTAGATGCATTTCAACTTTCATAATTCTCCATATATTGGCTTGGATTTGGGGTATGTAGGAACCAAGAAGATAGAAGATAGTGACAATGACTTAATTTCATTTGAAAGGCATCAGTGCTACTTGAATGACAGCTGTACAATATATGGCTATACACGTAGGTGCTGATATTCAAATTATAGGTGCTGATATGCACTTCCAGTCTCAGCATATACCCTACAACGAACACATTTTGTTTCAATTGAAAGAAGTGTTTCTGTGCTATGGACACACACCCAAGAAAGAACATGCAAAACAAATATCCACCAACGCCCACAGTATTGTGTGTATATATTGTAAAAATAAAACCTGAAATTTATTTTCTTTGAAGACAATAATATTGAGCATTTTACATTAAATTCACAGCATGTATCACATGAAAATACAAAGTAGCTTTAAAGAATTCCAACACCTGAATGCTGAACTTATATCCAGCCAAATATATGATAAGATACCATTCAATAAAATGTCTGTACAATTTTTAGAGTCGAAACATCTCTTGTTTCAAAGTTCATTCTCACTGTACATCAGAACCATTATTAAATCAATAACTGTGATCAATAAATGAACAACTATTTTTACAGAAGGCTGGACATGTGACATTTGATGGACTTTTGTGGGAAATGTCTACATGGAAGAATGAGCTGGAGATGTAAGGATAATTGTATGACTGGTCTTAGGTCGGTTGGTTGTGTGAACAGGTCACTTACCAGCCTACTGTCACATCTGGCTATGGTTCTGAACCACACAGCTCTACTACCAAACACAGAGACACACATAAAGGAACTGTTCCATCGAAGATGTACAGAGATGTGCATTACAATGTCTCTAGCCTTCTGTTCAGCACATCACATATCGTGACATTCATGTTTTGGCACTGCTGATTCAGCATCACTCTCACAGCACAGAGATTACATAAATTTCTGCCAATATAGAAAATATTAAAAATTACCTTAAAATTATTTTTCTGTAATTGGGCATTCAATAATGATGTGCATGTAGTGTGCACCGGTATTGACATGTAGTGTGCACCGGTATTGACATGTAGTGTGCACCGGTATTGACATGTAGTGTGCACCGGTATTAACATGTAGTGTGCACTAGTATTGATATGTAGTGTGCACCGGTATTGACATGTAGTGTGCACCAGTATTGACATGTAGTGTGCGCTGGTATTGACATGTAGTGTGCACTGGTATTGACAAGATGCACATACATACATACATACATACATACATACATACATACATATACACACACACACACACACACACACTTTCTTAAAGTGACTGAACAGTTGGATAGCAAGTTATACAAATGTACAAAGAAAGTAATTTGATCATTTTATGTATAATTTAAAATAGATTTTAACTTTCTGAAGTACAAATATTTTAATATTCCAAATAAAAAGATACAGCAGAAACAGTAAAATACACTGGATATAGCAGAGCAAATTTAGACAGCTTTAAATTCATTACTGTTAAATAAGTTATGACACAGTAATTTTTAAGTTAATTCTTGAATATTGTGAATGTTGGCAGAAGTTTAATGTAATCTCTGTATGACAATACAGAGAATGGCACACTACAGCCAAAACATGTTTGTCATATACATATGTAGACACATGTATCTGTATACGTGACATAAAATCACATGGGATATTAAAGTACCAAACCCATTAATCATAAAAATCTTGCCCAGTTTTCAAATACAGACAATTCAATATACCAGTGTGTGGTGATATCCTGTGGGTTACAATTAAAACATCTGTAGCATCAGTTTTTGTGGAGTTACATGACCGAACTGTACCAGACCTTTAAATGTCATTTTGTGCACATGAATTGAGCAGCATATTCTCTGTCCAGGGCTGGAACACCAATGCTGCACATCATAACTTGTTCCCCTGCAGCAGATATACAATTCCTTTGGCACAGGACAGTGAAAAACATCCACTGGTAGAAGTCACTCATCAGGTCATGAGCTCCAGGTGACCATGGCTCAATGTGTGCCCCACCGCACCTACCAGTTCACATCATACACGCCACCCTCACGTCAGTCCGCAATGTGATGTACATTGAGGACTGGTGGGTGGGGTGGGGCACACTGTCAGCCATGCAAGCCCACAGCTAACAAGTCCTGTATTTATTCTCTGAAACTGACAGTGTTGGAATCCACTATAACAGGCTGAGTTGGGTAAATGTACAGATTATCATAGACAGGTGTAACACCTAATTCCATTGAAACCAATTGTTACTGTAATTACATTGTACGTCTGTCGCAGTTACAGAAAGCAAGCTGCTCCTGCAGCTTCTTCTCATTCCAGTACTTTGTTAGCTGTCATGCCTGCACATAAGTTCTTGGACACTACCCTAGTGTGTCACTTGGAATGCATTTCTTTAAGATTTCTTCGCAGAATCTTGCCGGATGGAGTCTTTGGAACTGCTGTTACAAACTGTACTCCACCAGCCAAGTGCTTATGCTCAGACACCTTTTCTGCAACAAACTTCTTCACGTCATCTTCTGTCAGCTTCGGTTCTCTTGCTACAACGAAGGCCTTAGGAACTTCCCCAGACTTGTCATTTGGTATGCCAATGACTGCTGCATCAGCAATTCCAGGGTGACTGCGCAGTATGTCCTCCAGCTCTGCCGGAGCTACCTGCATGCCACACAACACTTGGTATGAGTGCAAACAGTATCACTTTGTGCAACCATATATGTCTGTCTGCTGCATGTCTGCTGGGGTGTGATGCTGTGTCATTTTCTAAGTAGTTCTGGGTGTATCTGATCATAATGCCTTTGTCTTAGGGTCAAGCAGTCCAATGAAGACTTCTTGACCCTGCAGATGAAGTGCCACAAACCTTTCATCCAACAACACTTTGTCTTATTGCAGAAGACTTCATTTGAGCCTCTTATTTGTACATCTGTTGGCAGTAATATAATTTGTCGTTGTGAGTTCAGATATAATAATAATAATAATAATAATAATAATAATAATAATAATAATACTGACTCCATAGAGCAGAGTCCTTCTTGAGAAGCTAACCGGTTTTCAGCTAGTCAAGAAATTCCCTGCATTTTATGGAAACTGAAGGTTCATTACTGCATCTACAAGTGCCTGCCACCTGCCCCTACTCTGAGCCAGCTCAATCCAGTCCATACCCCCACAACCCACTTCCTGAAGATCCATCTTAAAATTATCCTCCCATCTATGCCTGGGTTTTCCAAGTGGTCTCTTTCCTTCAGGTTTTCCCATCAAAACCCTCTATATACCGCTATTCGCCCCCATTCGCGCTACATGCCCCGCCCATCTCATTCTTCTCGATTTAATAATAATAATAGTAATACAACTGTATCTCTCACTTCCATTACACTTAACATTTAGACACTAGCAGTGCAATCCTCACAACAATCTTCATCTAAATTTTGACTGTAATTTCTCCTTTTTCTGACCAATAACCATATAAACAAAACAAACAATATCAACTGTGACACACCTTACATGAACAGTAAGAGAGATGTGTCCTTCAAGTGAAAAGGTATATGATGATGTGCATGCATGCACACAAATTCATGAAAACACACATACAGATTAGGTAAAAGAAATTTCAAACAAACAGAAGAAGGCAAGGCACGAAGTCCTGTTTAGGAAGACACTTTGATATGCACTGCACTGTCTTGAAGACTAATTGAGATAGCTAGCTAGCCGATTGACTGACTGACTGTCCGACTAACTGACTGACCGACCGACTGACCTTGGGAAGCTGATAGTTCCTCAGCTAGTGAAAAATTCCCTGCATTTTATGAAACCCAGAATAACTCAGTCAGTATGGTGACCATGCTGAGGGCTGATGATCTGGAGTTTGATTCCTGGCAGGGATAAAAGATTTTTCTCTTCTCCATAACATATGAACTGGCTTTCAGGCCCTCCCACCTTAATGTGTTCTGGTGGCTAATTCCCTGGGGGTAAAATGGCCAGGGCGTGATATAGCCCACTCACACCCAAGTGCCAAAGTTAAGAATAAGTGGAGGTACAGCTCCACTCCCTCCATATGCCTTCATTGCATGCACCAGGAGTACTTTAACTGTACCTCCAGTCATCGCTGGGTCAAAAAGGTTATCATGAGTACTTCATTCCACGCGCACTTCATCTTTCAGAAACAAACCAAAACCAAACACATGTGAAGAGTATCACCTGCAATCCTTTGACCTTGATAAGTTCCTTGTATCGGTCCACAATGTAAAAATCATGTTCTTTATCATAGTAACCCATATCTCCAGTGTGGAGCCAACCAGCAGAATCGATTGTTTCAGCAGTAGCCTGAGGATTGTTGTGGTATCCCAGCATTACCTGCGTAACAGAATGCATTAAAATTACATTATTAGTCGACGAGCTCACATATAAAAATATTTTAACAGCTATACACACTAGAGCCTTGACATTCATGAAATCTTGATGTCCAGCAATTTGACTGGCAGTATCACTGCATCAGCCTTTAGGGACTGGCTTCAACACATCACAACAAGAACATGTGGCTGGTGAGTCAGCTTATTGCACTCTCCTGCTGTTGCACAGACCACTCTCTGTCTTTCATCAACTGCAGTTGTTTGCTTTCATGCTTTATGGACCGAGACTCTCCTTCAATCACTTATTGTATTTTATGCTTCCAAAAATATTTTACATTTTATTAACAATAAACTTCCATGCTTTTGATGCTTTCTGAGGCTATTGCATATTTTTGTTACTATTATTTCCTAAGTTCTTGGAAGTATGTGGATGTTTTACATTGAAAATGAATTCCAACACTCACGACTCCAATGCTTGGTAATCTAATGCTCATGACTCCAGTGCCCATGACCCCAATGTTCGTGACTCCAATGTTTGTGACCCCAATGCTTGTGACTCTAATGCTCATGACTCCAGTGCTTTTAACCCTAAGTCTTCTTACTCCAGTGTTTATGACCACAATGCCTGTGACCCCAATGTTTGTGACTCCAGTGCTTGTGACTCTAATGCTTGTTACTCCGTGTTGTGACACCAATCCTTGTGGCTCCAGTGCTTGTTACTCCACTGCTCATGACTCCAATTCTTGTCACCAGTCAAGAATATCAAGACTCTACTGTAAACTATTAGGTATCCTAACTGAAAAGTAACTAATCACCTAGATAACTAATGACCTATGTACCACAATAAATAAGTAGGTAACCAGATAATTAACTGTACCTAACCAAAGAGCTAACTAAAACCAACTGCACATCACTTCAATTTATCAGCCAACAAATGCACATATAATTTCACATAAAACACTTTTAAAACACTTTAAAACACTCTGACATGTTTCGATCTTGTCTGATCATCATCAGGGAGCTTTGTTCCTTACTAAAGTTATATTACAGTGTTCACAATTCAATTCATATTTGAAAACGAGGTGTTGTGGCAGCATATCGTGTTGTGTTGTGGAGCAGTGGCTAGGTGTGCGTTGTATGCTGAGTAATAAGAGACTCTGCACATGTTGATTGCTGCAGCTAACTAAAACCAACTGCACATGTTGATTGCTGCAGCTAACTAAAACCAACTGCACATGTTGATTGCTGCAGCTAACTAAAACCAACTGCACATGTTGATTGCTGCAGCCAACTAAAACCAACTGCACATGTTGATTGCTGCAGCTAACTAAAACCAACTGCACATGTTGATCACCGCAGCTAACTAAAACCAACTGCACATGTTGATCACTGCAGCTAACTAAAACC
>Ga0123357_10006412_pt1 | contig 14352 bp, 5 predicted proteins | sample TergutEmb28metaG_FD_89873 | JGI IMG/M metagenome (GOLD analysis project Ga0123357, IMG submission 89873) | Embiratermes neotenicus P4 segment gut microbial communities from Petit-Saut dam, French Guiana - Emb289 P4 | ecosystem: Host-associated > Arthropoda: Insects > Digestive system > Gut ...
TAACAAAACCAACCCCCTCGTCCATCCACCCCTAGGGAAAAACGGAAATCTCCGTGGCCCGTCGCCTACGCTTGGCTACCGAAGTACGGAAATCTCCGTAGCCCGTCGCCAATGTGTTAACAAGACAGTATAGTCCTTATCAGAACAGCTATAGAAAATTCAAACATTAACCTGACCAAAGATTATGTGAAGACAAAACTTCTGCAAATGGATATAGAGACCAAGGCTTTTGTATCAAACAGAGCACTAATGCACAGGGAAGGGAAAACAAAGGTTTGAGTCACACATGTGGAATTGAGCAACCAAAGGGAAAGAAGATGTGGCTAAGTAAAAGTACTTTGAATCATCTATAAATGGGGGGAGAAGGATATGATTTTCACCAGGCAAATTTGAAAGTTGAGAGTGCACTCATTCGGCTGATATTCAAAATCAACTTAATGTTATGAATGATGGTCAATCACTCAGTCCATCTTGGTGATGAACCCTTCATGGACTTCATGCCAGATTTTAGTCAGCTGATGGAACACTGAGAGAAAGAGCAGGTTACACAATAATCATATGAAATCAATAATAGAATAGGTTTTGCTGGGTAGGCAGAGTAAAATTAGAACCCACTAAAAACAAGAAGAATGTCTGTAAAATACCTGGGGACATTACTAGCTTCACAAGATGCTTGATGATGGATGTGGGAGAAGTAATGACAGGTAATTCATAGAGTGAACTGCAAAGCAGGAAAGGGCTCACCTGGGCAGGAACTAAAATGACAAGCCTTGTACAATATCCTATATGGCACATATTCATTAAAGACAGACAAACTGAAGGTCAAATCATATATATTTTTGACAGTGGTTTTATGTCAATTCTATCACTCATATTTATTAGGACTTTCACCGTCATCACAACACACAACATCACACAACCTTTCAGAGATTATCTGTTTTTCTCTTCAGGTTAATTAAGAAAATTAACCACACCCAACCTAGCCACCTTAAAACATATAGATATATCATCAGAAACCATTCATGGGAAGTAAGACATAAATATTTCATAAACCAATGAACTCTAACTTGAACAAAACTGATATAAAATAATTACCAAGGGCAGAAATGCTAACAAGGGCCAGAAGTCATCACGAAAAAATTATAAGTTCACCATACAAGCCCAATACTACAAACACAACCCCTCTGTTGGCAAAAACTAGAGCAATCAGCATAACCAACATAAACCAAAAACTAACTCTACACATTTAAACTCCTTGCACACCAATGAAACCTAAAATGGGGAAATTTCCAAATTTGGTTGGCTTATAGGATTATCTAGCATAACATGAGCAGACTCCTTGTATTTCCGATATACAGGATTAAATTAAAACTGTAAAATCTCAATGTGTGTCCAACCAATTTTAAGACTTCCTCCAAGGCAGGGTGTACCAATTTTCCATTGCATCCTCATCAAAACCTGTAAATGTGTATTCCATGTTCATGAGGTGACCTAGCTTGGTTACATCTCTGACAAAGGTTCCAGATCACTGGAAGCACAAGTTGTGCATCTGCAGGCTTTCCCCCCTCCCAAGATCATCAGGCAACTTTGACAATTTTTGGGCATGCTGAATTTTTACAGAAACTTCCTGCCTCAAGAAGTGACCACCCAGGCACTGCTGCACGCCATCCTCACTGGTCCCAGGAACAAAGGATCTCACCCCATCAGCTGGACACCAGAGTTTAGCACTGCCTTTGAGAAATGCAAGGCAAGTCTCTCATGTGCCACCCTGTTAGCAAACCCCCAACTCATCAGCTCCACTGGCCCTCATCACAGACGCCTCAACATCCACCACGGGAGCTTTACTGTAACAATGTGTGCAAAATTCCTGGCAACCCCTCACTTTCTTCTCCAAGAAGCTTAGCCCAGCACAGCAGAAATACAGTGCTTATGACAGGGAACTGATGGCAATCTACAAAGCTGTATAACATATCACAGAATGGCCAGTCAGGCACACGCATCGCATAGAAGGCGAAGCATTCCAAGCACACAAGCACTCGCCTCAAAAAAATAAACAGTCGTTCTTCTCAAAGGAGTGAAAAGGAGTGAAGGGTCAGTCGCAAAGCAGCAAGCAGTCATATCTCTGAGTATCACTGCAGCCACATGCCATCCATCGACAGCTGTAGTGGTACAGTCACACAATCAGCCTAGAAGACTTAGTAACTGCAGGTTACATTGCCTACAAGACAAAGCAGCAGTCGCTTGAGCAGTAACACCACTACATTGCTGGCACTTCGGCAAGCTCTTCACCACAGCACAACAATCAGTGCCCTACATGCATAGGTGGAGTAGTACTGCAAGAACACTAAAAACCAAAAGAACCAGTCCTGTATATTGTTGATTATTGTAGTACCTCTGAGTGGAAATTGGCAAGAAGTATTATTGAAGAAAATAATACCAACCTGACCATAAATTCCACATTACCATAAGATATAATAACGAATAAGTGAGCACATGTTATGATGGAAGGTGAGTGGGTAAGGGAGGGACAAAGTGTGTAAGAAGCTCATCACAACTACACCCATTAAAACAAGCTTGTACCTTAGTCTCTGTGATCTTCTGACCACGTTCCCCTCTTTGCCAATCCCAAATGGAAATGTTATGGTCTGGAGCTTCATCCACAGCACACAGCAACGCTCCTCCATCCTAAATGATATGTTAAACAAGAATAATTATTGCTGGGAAAATCAGGTAGAATAAATACGTAATAGTAATATTTTTGTACCTAAAAGATACAGAAATATTACTACTGTACACATTATAATTATTTAATCAATCCATAACTGATATTCTTTTGCTTTGTTCCATATTTTCCCATGATAGATGCACGAAGAGACAGCTTTCTTGACACATGGCATTTTCCAGCTTTTGAGCACCTGATCTTTTGTACAATCCTTATGCACACCACACAATAAACCCAGTCTAGTGGAGATGCAGTTTCCTGTGCCTGTGTGAGTTCTACATACTAACACAGTCCAGTACAGAGATTTGTAACAGTAGTACAAAATTAATATATATATTGAAGTGCAGCTAGATTGTCTTAGGTTTGAATGTGAATGAGATACTAAACAGAACTTAGCTGGATGGCATGCAAAGAAACAAATAATTCAGTAAAAGAGTTACATTGTAAGAAGAAAACATCACACAGTAAATTTATTTTATCCCCTCAACTCGAAGATGGCAGGTTTAGCAATTACTATCCACTGCCAAAGGACCAATTTAATGATGTACACCTACTACCAGAATGAGACGCTGCAGGAAAAAAAATGACCTTAACAGCCCATTAGAACAAAAGAAAAATATGCTGTTCTTCTCGAAGTACAAATCTTTATTGACAACAAAAATATAAAAATTTTAAACAAAGGTAAAAAAATTTGAAAGTAAAGTAGGACTCCTCAAATGAAAAACTGTGGTTCATACAAAAGAAAATGTACAGCAAAAATATGAAAATATAGAGTATGTAACTTCCTTACTCTGCACAATCACACTGCAAGACAGTACAACACAGTTCACTGTCTACTAAAAAGACTAGGAAATATTTGTCATTGTTTGAGATACTGAAGCAGTACAAAGTCAAATCAAGTAGGATGAGATGAGTGAGGGATGTAGTACACATGGGGGAGAAGAGAAATTCACACAGAGTTTTGGTGGGGAAACAAGAAGGAAAGCAACCTTTTAGCAGACCTAGATATAGGATGGGAGGTTAATATTAAAACAAGACAGGCAAGTGCATATAACATAATTATGTGTTCATGCAACAACTGTTGCAGTGGAAAAGCAATAAGAATTACATATTCTGAGTGTGTGCGTGTAGATTTTGGTATCCAGCATGCAATGTGCTTAGGGATATACTGCAGGTAGTGTTTTGGTTGGTGGTGATGCAGTTCCTTTTCTTGGACTGTAAAATACTTCAAATGAAACTACCAAAATTCCTCACAACCACAGGAACTATAAACCCACCAACACAATGTAATGTCTCAAAAGAAATGAATCTTCATAAAGCGTTTATAATAGAAAAGTATTAAAATCTATGACTAGCTTATAGCCCTTAAGTATATTCCAAATATGAACACATGACAGCAATCTGACGGTTACAAAACAAGCAGCCTGCAGCTATAGAATGAAAGAGGAAATTTTGCCAAAAATGTATGTCAGACCTGCTTGGCTATCTGGAAATGTTTGCAGCCTCTTTATCTCCCACAACCTGAAAAACACTGCATTAAAGTTTAAAAGAATTGGCTGTACTACAACTTCCTTAGTGTTGCTGATGAAGAACTGACCACGAGAAAAGCACTGAATACTAATAGATATTTCTGTTTCACCCTCACCCCCAGCCTAGCTGAGCCCAACCCCCAACTCCCCCCTCCCCACCCCCCACACACAAAGCAAGTGCATGAGCATGCACATACACAAACAAAAACCAGAAACCAAATGCTTTGTTATAGTGTCTTTGCTGAGATTTAGTATTTCAAGAGTACATTCCATTACTAGTCTCTTTTACTGTGTCAGAGGCACGTAGAAAATACTGGACTTGTCACAACTCACGACAGTCTAGCCAATGCTTGTGTCTCAGGTGCCCCTTCAAAATATCAAAATGCAGTACCTGGTTTAAAATGAGTTAGATGCCTTGCTAGGATGGGCAGTGTGTGGTGAGCTACAGCTTAATGAGAGTGACAAAGTGGCCCTCAACAAATTCAGGATACAGATGATATGACAAAAGAGACTCTTGAAACTGGGCCAACCAGCTTTTGTTTTAGGTTCCAGTTTACTAAACCATAACTTATCTGAGGTGCCATTTTTGGTACAACACACTAAAATGCACCCAAGTTTGGTGTTGCGTTCAGAGTAGATCCTAGGAAGTGATTTATATATTTTGTCTTCAGATCAGAATAACCATATTAGACGCAGAAGAAAATGGAAGGCTAACTGGTTAAGACAAGATAATTATTTTATTGTGGTCACAACAATTAATAACCCACTGTGATCTTACATGCAAAATATACACAATTACATGTCAAAATCACAGCAGTTAATAGTACTAGGTGACGTTACAAGTAAATGTTTCTAATCCTTCAACGTTATACAATGCACAACCATGCAAACAAATGTGAATGCTACTCCTGCATTAATTACCCATGTAACCATACCCCGAACTGTGCTAATGAATATGCCTAACAATCAAATATCTGTACATAATAGGCTTAAAGATTAACCACTGAAAGTGTCATCATTACTTTATGAACCAAAAGGTTTTGTATGCAACTTACAACAAAAGGAGATTACTTTCCTGTACAGAATTACCTTATTGGTTTTTATAATGGAGACAGGGGGTATTTACTGTGTGGCACAACTTGGGTCTTTTAAGTACGTTCAGTTTAATATGTCTTTAAAGGGCTAAGTACCAAAAAAAAATGCCTCTATCTCATGAAACTGTACAAAACAGTAACTTCTTAGAAGTACACAAGTCAACAGTCACAGTACTCACAGCTTTTGAGAAGGATAAGCAGCAAATAGAACGCTCAAACTCGCCAATACCAATGATAGCTAATGTGTGAAGGCTCACTGAATTCCACACTCGGACATGAGGCTGTAAGAATCCACATGAATGCAAAATTACAATTAGTGCTGCAGAAAGAAACATTATTATTATTATTATTATACACTGTGTTTCTACATAAGGTGCACCAAAATTTCAAAATGTTATTATAAGTCACATTGAGTAAAAATGCTGTATCAACTTATGGCCAATTATCAACTGTTATGGCAATATAAAATATCATATGTTACATCACTAATGGCATTTTAAAGTTTCAAGATGATGTATGATGCTGTACAGCACCAGTTCTAATTATTAACCAGCTTCATTCTTACTCCAGCCTCTGGAAAACACTATTCCCTTACACCTCCCATTATTCCTCTAAAAGTATTTGTAAATATGACATCTGCAGTACAGTTAACAGGGTGTCCATCCATAAGGAGAAACAATGAAATTAACAGAAAGGCAATAAATTCTCTTTTGAAACGTGCAAAATTATGCATACAGAATGGTGGTGGTTATTTTGAATAGTAATCAGTGTAACACAAAGACTTACATTCTTTGATTTCATATCCTCACAACTGACCCTTGTCTTCCATGTTGTAATATAACTCAGTATAATAAACAAAATTAATGTCTTTGTTTTGTGGCACAGTTGACATCCAACATTCTTTCATGTTGTACACACAGTAGGGTAGGACTTAATTGCTACCATTGCTTTGTGTTGTTACTAGACACATGTTGTACAACAGGTTAAGAATCAATGGATATGTTTCTTTTATGGTGTTATTTGACACAAAACTTTCTTCTGATTTGTACAGTATTCTAAAATTTTCAGTTACATCCATGAACATATATTGAAATGCTTGTAGCAGTGTAATAGTTGATAATGACGCATATGCTGATATAGCCTTTTTAACTCAAAATGACTCACAAAATAACATCCTTAAGTTTTGCACAACTTAGGCAGAACACCTGTATAAAGTAAGCCATCCAGCTGCATTTTTATTTCAAAGGAATTCAACAACTTTCAGTATGGGTGCATATATGTACATGTGTGTGTGTGTGTGTGTGTGTGTGTATATAATGTTAGCATAAGTGTAAAATGTGCCTTTGTCAGGACCACAAACTCAACCATTTTAATTACATGATGTGCTTTGTAACATCACACAGAATATTTTGAATATACATATGTTATTTAAAATGAGTTGTCCCCAAACATGGCAGTTCAACAGAGCCAACATGTGAATAGATATGTTGTTGAACATTTTTTAGTGGGCTGATCAGCAGGTTTTTCTTTGATATTTTGCAAAATCCAAGTGGCTACATCCAGATTTTTAGTGGGTGCATTGTACTCACTTGCAACCCCCTGGCTATGGGACTGGTACCCAGTTATTGTGACTGAGCCTTTCATGGTTTTCCTCAGTCTCTTCCTGCAGCTCCTGGGATAGTATCTTCTTATAAACAATGACTACCTGCTGCCAAACTCCTATTCATGAACCCTTCATCACTTACAATCCCTATATAACACTATGCAACTTCTAAATTTGAACCTGTGTGGACATAAACTGGAACCCAAATGAACTGTGTGTGTGTGTGTGAGGGGGGGAGAGAGAGAGAGAGGTAATACATGGTTATAAGGAAAAGGAAAAATACATATAAGCAGCAACTGATGGATTACAAAAGAACACGCATAACAGAATCTGGAAGATTACCTTCATATTATCTTCATTAAAGTTCTGCAGTTATACAACAATGAGAAAGAAATCATACCAAATTAAATCTGTATTTTTAATTAAAATTAAGGTCCAAGACATAACTTAGACTAACACACCATTTATAATCTCTTCACATCATGTGTAGAAGCACCTGGAATTATTTTTTCTTTTGTCCTTGTGAAAGGAATTGCTTTACTAAAACTTACTGTAATCTTCATTTTCTTTATTATTCAATATTTACACATAAGAACTGACAGCCTTTCTTTTCAAACCCCTAAATCACGTTCTGTATAATAAAAGCAAGTAATCACCATTAACATCCTTATCTTGAAGTGTAAGCAAAATACAAAACACAGACTCAGACATGACAGGTAAAGGTTACATATGAAATATCAACATACAGTAACCAAGTTCAGGGTACACAATGAAAGACAGAAACCAGCAGTCAGTAACCAACCCCTATTATCAACAAATAAAGCTGAAACATAACATTATGAACATCAGCAATCATCATTAGCCAATGCTCTGTTAACATAGCACGAGATGTTAACCACGTTATAACAGGCACAGATAAAACAATTTTATCTCTTTTTAGAAGTGTAACAGAATGCCATTTACATTAGAAGTACAACAGTTCATACCAGCAGCCCACAATTACCAGTGCTCAGTGGTATACTACTCTGTATATGCAAAGGCTTGCAGTCACCACATCTTCACAGAGTTCCAACTACAGACTAAAAATCTCTCAGTCTCTGGTGAAAACCATAATAGTACCTTCAAATATATCTGTGACTGTCATCTTTAAAACACTCTGACAGTCACGATTCACATTCTTCCCATCTCACTTGACACTATAATCTCTGCAGTTGAAACAGTATGTTTACAGGAACCAAGACCAAACCACTCAAAAGGCGTAATACTCAAATTCTGGAAATAACATTTTAAGGAGTGCTGCTGATAAAAGAAAGCTTAAAAAGTAAGGTAACAGCATGTCTCACACAAACTAGTATCTTCCAGTTACAGATTTCACCATGAAACAGGTATGTCATACAGCTATGAGATGACATCACAAGCATGTTGGATCACCATACAATTACTTTAAAGATGGCATGCATGCCTATAAGAAACATGATCAAATGCCACCCTGGTGGAAATTAATTTCCCATAGGTGAAGGTGTACAAAGTGCATTTAATGTCACAGGAACAGTTGCAGATGTGGTGCATATCTTTCAAAAATGGGAATACAGGTGCTGACAAGAAGCACCAACCTATTTGCCAAAGCATGTCCCCCATGGATCATTATGTACGTCATGCAGATACCCTTACAGGGCAGACAAACACATATCTAGCTGACTCATACTGCCAAAGGGCTAGACACTGTGGTGGGTAAAACCCACAGCAGCATCCACAACCAACTCCAGAAAAGAAAAGTGTGCATATTGGCGGGGGGTCACAGGGAATCACACAGTTCATCATATGGGACTAAGGCGCACGCATTTGATATGTTAGGCTGATTCAAAGTAAGCGTTTATTAAGAGCACTGTTAAGGGGGATGAAACATGAGTTAATCACGTGACACCACAAACTGGAAAAGCAGCAATGATATGGAAACACCTATTAACTCCCATAGCAAAGAAATTCAAAGTAATGCCACAAGTAAGGGAGATCATGGCCATTGTATTTGGGACTACAAAGGTGACTGTTAAATGACAGTGGTGACAAAGTGGATGTCTGATGGGTACCATTTTCTACACATATATACTACAATTAGAATTAAATTCTCGGCATCATAGTGTTTGTTACCTTATTTCTGAAACAAATTTTTGCATATGATTTATGAATGTTTAAGTAAAGTGCTGATTCTCTTGCAATTAAAACGTAAATGCTTACTGCCATTGCAGCAGCAATTAATTTAAATATATTCCACAGCTAAAAGACTACATATGGTCTTGTAGCTTGAATGGGGAATGTTTTAGGTCCATGCTTCACTGCCAGATGATGTTTGTTAGCACATAATTTGTAGTACATAAGTTAAATTTCTTTGGATCACTGACCGCTTAAAAATGTGTTGATGGTACCAAGGATATTGATTCAATTTAGTGTTCAGAATATATGCTAGTGTAGAAGGAAGAAGCAGGTACCTACAAAAGCTAAATGACAAGTTACCAATTCAATGCATGAAGTGAATATCTTAAACAAGTACAGTGGCAGAGTCTACACACTGCTCAAGAGCATTCTGTGCATCCATACACGCATCACTGAGCTTAATGTTTGATGAGACTGAGGTATTTTGGGATGTGATGCTATGTAGCACTGTACATATATACTAACCACTGCAAAGTTGCTGTCTCCAGCTTCAGGATAGAAGAGTCACCCTTAACCCCACAACAGAAGCAACAGATTCCTCCAAAACACTGGTATCTAAGTATCATACAAAATGATACTACTCTCCAAAGACCATAATTGTCATGATAACCTCAAACCTTAGTATTTTACTGAGGATTAAAATCTATTCCCACATACACAAATTCACTGTGCCAAAAACTAATCAGTAACCAAATAACTATCTACATGGAGCACAGGTCTGCTTTAGAAGTTAACAGTTCCTTTGCTAGTTATGAAATTCTCAGCATCTGATGGGACCCAAAGGTTCATCAATCTACTCTGTTTAAAACAGCATGCCAATGGTCCCTATTGTGAATCAGATGAATCTGCTGCACGCCATATCTTCCTCTTTCATCAGAATCAATTTTATCATTCTATCTACACCATAGCTCCCAAGTGGTTCCTTACCTTCAGGTTTTCCCACTGAAATCCTGTATGCACTTCAATGTTCTCTCATGTATGCTAATGCCCTATCCATAACATACTTTACTTGATCATCCTAACAATATTTCAACAGCAGCACAAATTATGAAACTCCTCATGATAAAATAATATTCAGTCTTCTTACTTCTTCTTCTGAAATTCAAATATAATCCTGGACACCCTGTTCTCAATCACTCTCAGTTTATGTTCTTCCCTAATGTGAGAGCTCGACCTTCAAACCCATACAAAAAGAATGGTAAAAAATTTTGGGGCCACACATGCTGCTGTGATGCGTGAAAACTGGGCAAGCATGGAGGACCATCAATCACAACTATAACCTTTGACAATACTCTACTCTCAATCATACTATATGCTTTGGCTTAAATAAAAGCCATCATCACACACCAGTTAAAATAAGTAAGAGGAAAAAAACTTTCAACAAAATGTTGTTAAAAAACTGATATCTCAATATTGCATGTCAATATTTCTTACAGTCATACTAAGCAATGCATTAAAATGCATGATTTAAAACACAAGGTTCTTCTATTTCAAACAGGTGAATTAATTCCTTATTGCAAGCACATGTGTGTCATAAAGTGGTATTGTGTTGGATCCTTCACAAAACAGTAACATATAAGACTTTGAATGATGTCCCAATTCAGTCAGTGTTATGATACATTTGGGCATCAGCCTCTTAATGATGTTACCATGTAGGTTTCTGATAAATCTTCATGGTAAAAGTTGTACTGTTGCGTGTGTTTTGGAGCAATGAGTGTTTGGTATTGATGCTAAGAGTAGTTCTGCAGAACACTAAACAGTTGCTTCTCCAAAATACAACAGTACAATCTCTACCACAAACAATTATCAAAATCCTACATAACAAAATCAGTACGACAGACCAAACTGAACTAGATCATCATCCAAGGTCTAAAAGTTGACCCTTCATGGAGGACCCCTCATTCAATACCACTTTATAACACACATGCACTAGAACAAGAAACTTAATTCCCATTTTTTATTAAAAGTACTGCATCTTTTACATCATGGATTTTAATACATTAAACTTTAATATACAATTAAATATCGATACATTACAGTTCCAGCTATAAGAATGTGAGAAATATTGGCAGGTAAAACCAAGATCTCAATTATTTTAATTAACAACATGCTCTTTACAAGATTTTTTCTCTTATATATTTTAACTGGTGCCTTATGATAGCTTTCATTTACTCTTACAACATCCAGCACAATCTACAATAACATACTATCAAAGCTATAAATGTAATTTATGATCCTCTCAGTCTATATATGTATATATAAAGCTAACCACACCACACTGCACATAATACAAACTATTTCTTCTTTGTCTTTAACTAAATATGCATGATATTAGGAAAGCATCTCACACGGTACTTACTGATTTCAATTACATGTACAGTTTATAACATATATCTCTTATGGCATGATAAGTCATTTTTTAAAATGATAATGATTTTTTTTTTTTAGTTTCACGTAAAGTAGGGGCTGGAGTGGACCAATACAAACCACAACAAACTGTGGTTCACCACTTTCGTGTAGATCTTCCCAATACCCAAAATCATCATCACAGTCTGCCTACTAAGTTCAGACATAAAATGTGGACAAATGTGGACATGACCTACTCACTATAAGTTCACTGCATGAATAACATGGGGAAGAAAGAAGAAGAAGAACATAATAACAACAAGACAAACATCTATGTGTCCCATAATTCAGCCCATACGGACAACAAACCCTTGAAACATCACTGGAATTAAAAGCCGATTTCCTTTAAAGCAAGGAATACAGCAACTCAGATTGCTGCAGCCACTAAACCAATGCCAGTAACCACCAGACATCCCACCACAATGTTATCAGTAAAATGTTCAGTGTAAAACTTGAAGAAACAATGGCAATACTCTGACTTATAACATCACATCAAAAATATAAGTTTGTATATTGTATAAAATAATTACATAATTATTTATCCTTTTTCATCTGCTAGCAATGATGCTTCATGAAGTTAGATAATTTTTAAAAATTATTTTAGTATTTTATAAAGTGTACAAAGAAATGACTAAATGTGGCACAGTAATTATTCCACCTGCATTTTAACTCATTTTTCTTTTTCTGTGCTAATCCACAGATGCACTTCAAGTCCGGTGAACTAACAAGAATGACTGTTCTGCCCTATCTTTAAATATAACAGTCTGTTTTTGTGTGATATAATACACAACAAACTGAACAACAAAACACAGAAATGTAACAATGAACTGAATGTATACACAGTATGGCAGGGTATGAAGTGATGACAGTTAATAAAAAAGAAAACATGTCTGCAGTATAGCATAGTTAAAGACAGGTACAACCCAGTGCTGACAGAAAAATTATTACATTTGTGAGAAAGATCACACTTCAAGAATTAGAACATTCCCCATCAGTTAAAACAAACATAACAGCACAACACGTCACAACATACCCACTGTTCTGCCTCAGGTGCCATCCGATCTGGAGGCGGGTTGAATTTCCATGACTGGATCAAACAATAACAATCCAAATAAGGCTTACACTAATATATATCAAACACTCTTTCCTTCTATACCGTAAGCAACAAATACACATCCACGCCTAATTTAACATTATTAATGAAACCCTACTTACCACACATTCATATATAATGTAAATGACAGTATGAGTGATTAAGACTATGTATGAATATGAAACCTACCTGCCCTGTTTATCACTCACAATGGAAACCGTTCATTTAGGGGATCAGTGTCAATGGGCTTGAAAGGGTTAAGGAGATCATCTAAATTACAATATATCTAGGGGGGGTGGGAGACAGAGAATCTAAAAGGATGCCAACCATAAATATTTATTAGATTTTTAAAATCATCTCAATCATAAATATACTGGAACAAAAAAAAAAAAAAAAAACACAAATATAAAAATGTTTTAAAATCAAATAAACAATAACCAAAAAAAAAACAGAAAAAAAATTAAATGAAAATTAAAAAATATCTGGGGGGGGTGGGAAAAAGAGAAACAAAAAGGATGCCAAACATAAAAATTTATTAAATTTTAAAAAACATCTAAAACAAAAAAAAACTGAAAAAAAAAAAAAAAAAAAATACACAAATATAACAAGGGTTTAAAATCAGATAAACCATACCCATAAAATTACCTGCGACTTATTTCTGTGATTTTTGCATTACCCAGTGGTAGCTGAGGAAATATAAATGCTACACTAGGTGAAAAATTAAAAGTCATAATTCATTTACATTTTGGTACATTTGGGATAACACTCTGTCAAGAATATACAGAAATCTGACATTTCAGGAACTACACAAAATAAAAACAAAAAAAAATCACCTCAATAAATTAACAGGAACAAAGGAAAACGCGCTTAAATTTGGGAAAGACACTTGTAATGGCTATGAAATCAGATCTCTCTTTCTGTCTCTGAAGAACATCAAGTATTTCATAATGTCAACCATTCAAAACACCAAAACCTGCCAGATAAATGGCATGTTACGTTATTTTTAAGTCACTTAAAGAATATGCAATGCACTGCATACTGCTACAACAATGTCAAAGTTATGCGCGTGTACATGTGTTTCATCTGTGCAGGCAACTTATACCTGTACGTATACTATTTCAAAGGGAAGAATGTTTATTAAAATTTATCTGCTACACACCATATTGCATTCAACCAATCCACGACTTCTTAAACAGACCTTTTATGTCAACGTCATGTTATGCATCTCTATGTCAGTCCCTGACAACACAGTGGTTATTATTACTCTCCTCACAACTTCACTGAAGTTTAACTATACAGTATCACATTAAGAATGCCAACATTTAGTAGTAACCAATTTCATGTTTGCTTACATGTAAAATAACCACTGCCACCAGGTAACAATCAAATTGCAGTTAATAAATATTATTATTATTATTATTATTATTATTATTATGTTTCAACCACACCAGTCATTATAAGGCCATCAACTGTTACAAAAATATAAATCTCAAAATACTAAACAGCTGAGTGTACAGAAGTTATTTATGTATTATGAAATCTCAATTGTGTGTGCATGTTTGTGTGTGTGTATATGTGTGTGTGTATATATATATATAATTATGTGTATATATATATATATATATATATATATATATATTTTATAAAAGAAAAAAATATATAATTTTATATAAAATATACTAATCACTGTTATA
>Ga0123357_10006413_pt1 | contig 14352 bp, 8 predicted proteins | sample TergutEmb28metaG_FD_89873 | JGI IMG/M metagenome (GOLD analysis project Ga0123357, IMG submission 89873) | Embiratermes neotenicus P4 segment gut microbial communities from Petit-Saut dam, French Guiana - Emb289 P4 | ecosystem: Host-associated > Arthropoda: Insects > Digestive system > Gut ...
CTTTCTTTTTTTTTTTTTTTTTTTTTTTTTTTTGCAAAACGTCTGTCCCTGCCTTAGAAGTATTATGTCATATTTTCCAACAGCCATCAAATATCAATCTACTAAACCGTAAACCATGGTCGTGTACCTTGTATCCGGGCTCTACCATTTGCAAAGCCCTTTGTGAAGCAACTACCATTGCCAAACAATTCATCATCTCGAATCTGACACGCAAAATCCTACAACACTGCTTTAACGATCCCTTCCTCGTGCTACGGTATTCGGATTACAGAGGCAGATGCAAAGACTTTAATTCTGAGCAGTATCTAGTTTAATTACTTAGAAAATATTGTTCCATGTTTCCAATGCCGGACTTAGCAAACGTGGGGCCCAAATGCGATCCTTGCAGCGGGGTCCTAAAAGTTATTGTGCAGAGACATGTGTATACACAACATGTTTTTTTTTTGTTTAAATTAATCATTTGTTTTTTATTCTCATTATGAAATACGTCCGACACATTTGTGTGCTACAACACTATGTAATTTTTAAAAATTACTTACGGCGAATCCTTCATGAGTGCGGGGCCCCCGTAAGCACGAGGTCCGACTGCGTCAAGTACAAGTACAATCCGCCTAAGGCCGGCCCGGCCTATATCTGCGTGTACAAATTCGTTCACCAGGAAGGCATACTTCTGGCCCACGCGTATTATATCCAGTTGTATCGCAGTCGATTAGGGTGCTATACAATAGGACCAATGTATCTATAACATGCCGCTGGGGATGGAAGGCTATCCGCATTTTCGCAGCTCTGGAATTCACTTCCCTACCCTTCTTCATCAGATCGCCTTCTTCGACACACTTTTTCCTACCCATTGCAAAAATATTATATACGCCGTCTTCAGACAATCAATAGGGAAGAGTGGGGGGGGGGGTGTCTTAGCAGAGGAGAAACATTTTCCACAATCAGCGGCGGAAGTTTAATCGCCACTTGTAGTTCACGTGTGTGCCGAGTTTATAATTCAGTGCGGAGCGCTGTATATCCCGTTCCAATTTATCAGTATAATCCAGATTCACGTTTCGCTACATGCATTTTATATTACTCATATTTTTAAAACGTGGCATTTGAGTTTCTTACAGCTGTGAGTGTCAAGATATCGTCTTCCGCAAAAGAACGTCGTGCAGTTTGGAAGTGGTTGCCATTGTTGCAGAGGAACGTGCTGTTCCAACTGCAAATTCGCGGTCTTTAGTTCTTACCAATATCGTTGGTCAATTTAAGGCCGTCTTGCATTGCGACAGGCAGCAGAACAATAACCAATATTCCGGTTTGCGACGAGCCGAGGTCCACGCGTTTTTAGGCGTGTTTGCAAAATTTCCAAAAGCGACTATTAGCTTCTTCAAATCTGTCCGTACGTGCGTCCGCGTGGAACAACTCGACTCCCATTGGACAGATTTGCATGAAATTTTATGTTGGAGTATTTTTCGATATTATTTCGATTACGTTCAATTTTCATTAAAATAGAACAAGAATAACGGGTACTTTACACGAAGACCAATAAACATTTATGATCATATCTAGCGCAGTTCTTCTTGGAATGAGAAATATTTAAGACAAAATTGTAGAGAAAATGAAAGCACACATTTTATGCTCAATTACTTTTTTTCCGAAAAGTGTGCCTTTTATGAGGCAGTATGGAAGAATATCGTTGACTGGGACAGGCCACACATGAAAATACGGCGCATGTGCATTGCATGCTAGATTACTAAAGGCTACAAACACACACTCAGAATAAGTAATGCTAATTGCTTTTCTACTGCGAAAATGGTGGCACGAACGCGCCTCAATATTACACTATACGTACATTGCCTATCTTACTTGAATATGTTGACGTTAATACTAAGTTTTTACCCAATGTACTTAAATAAGTCACTGGAAAGATTTAATTAAATTTATTGCGTGCAATGCAAGGGTTTTTCTCACAATATTTAAATTAGGTGCTGGAAGTAATTTCATGTCAAAGACAGTCATTATACCTAACAAAAGCAATGTTCATTGCACATCGTTATCCTGGGGACACTGGAGACATTATACCTTAAATGCTTTTTTTCAAATCGTCTTCAGTGCGAGGGTTATTATTAGTGTGCAATTTACCCCTTACCATCCCCACGAAAATCTCACGATTTTAGATCTGGCCAATGTGGAGACCACAATACCCTGCGTACTATTCTGTAGCCAGAAATACAACGCACAGAATTGTTTCTCTGTTAACTTTCGCATTCTCTTGTGTAAAAATGGCATCCTTACTCGCGTAAAGTGTGTAATGTACGTTCTCACGAAAAAAAATAGTCCCAGTTATCCTAGCTGCACTCATAGCACACCACACACCAGTCTTAATGTCATGTCACGGCAATTCGTTGGTTTAACACAGCACTTCCAGCAAGCAAATATCTGTTATTCTGATAGCGTATACACTCATACGAAACCTAACCACGTTGCCGAAACAAAACAAATGTGGGAGTTGTTCCTTTCTTCTCAATTTAAGACGACACTTGTTGTTGAATCTGTAGGTCGCACGTATTCACTACAGCAGCACACGATTGTGCAGTTAACTGAAGACTGATTTAACGACTAGCGACAGGTTAAAACCATTTGCGACGAATCGGATGTAGGCGGCGAGGTGAGTCAGCCAGGTTCCTTGCGACAAGTTGCCAACAGGAAGTGAAGAGCGATATCGGCTAGAGAAACTAACGACCGAGTAGAAAAATGACGAAAACTGGAGTAGCAGCCAGCAGGTCCCCCACAAACGTTAATTCTCTACGCAGTGTCATGGCCCCATATCCGCAACCTTCTTTTGGTAAACGAAGTAAAGAAGACAAAATGTAAAAGAAGGCGTTCTATTCCTTGCAATAGTTTCTCAAGTACCACTTTCAAAGTCCAGACGTTACCGATTAATGCATTCAGGACGAACTTCAAATAATTCTGAAACGCACACCGTACAAGCCCGAATATAAGGCGAGATTTTTTCTCGGAAATGGCTGCACATGAAATTAGGGTTACCATATAAGAGAGACCTTATAGCATTTTCCAGAATGTTTATGATTACCGTCAGAAAAATTTGTGTTCAAGTAATATATCGAGTTATGTTCGTACTACGCATACCGCGAATGATATATATATTATTTTTAGTTTTATATCTGGTTCCCTGAAAATTTACTATTTTTATTACCTTTTCTAAATTTGCTCAGTCTGTTCTCTAAACACCCCAGTAAAAAAGAGAGGGAGTCACCTTTTATTGGGAGCCGTCTTATATTCGGGTTTGTACGGTATTTGCTCAATATTAACGCGTTTTGTTTCACAAGTCTGTAAATAATTAAACAATTGAAAGCACGTACTTGCATCCGTTATTCAAATATACGACTTAATTGTAATTACGCTCTTCTTAACCCATACTGAGATATAACTGTTCCGATTTTGGCACATTAAATTTCTGTGGAGGTCTTCTCTAATTTCTAGTGAAGTGGCAAAAATGGACAAGGAAGCAAGATAAGCAAGGAGTCTGAGCCAGGAATTGTCTTGCAGCAGAAGCAGTAAGATGTTCACTGCACAGCATCTGGACGAGCTGACTAAAAATCGTTTAACGATGTAGCACCCGGATGTAAACATGATAAAAGGGCTGGCCCAAACATCAAGCTCACCCCGGCCGGGATACGGGTATAGTTCAGCAAATTTCGGTATTAGTTGCTCAAGAAAATGCCTGATCCAACCTATCATACAACATCGACCCAGACATTTTTGCCTTCATCTCCTAATTTGAGGATGTACAAAAAGGAAGCTATGGATTCTCAAGCACGTGGATGTTATTAATATTGTATTGGTTACTAACCAACTAAAGATGTTCTTATTAACGCCTTTCGATTACACATAAATAATATGAAAACACCGACTTTGGTACATCGTAGTAGGTTGGATGGAGAAGAGGTGGGCTTAAACTGTTACATTGCACTTAAAGGAGCGCCAGAATTTGGAAAATTATCCATCATATTCAACACCTTTTCTGTCCAAAACTATTATCTTGTGGGCATACTGCATTGCAAAAAAGTATGTGAAAGATAGACGACTTGTGTCATAAAACCATGATACTACCTCTGCATCTGTTCATTTGTTTCAAAGTGGCGTTCTCACTCACCCTGATGCTGCTTGTACCTACTTTCGCCGTAAGATGGTTTATGAAGTTAACGCTTACGAACATCTTATGTTCTTCAGAAATTCGTCATAAAATTTAAACCTAATCACGCTTGTGGGAGAGTTTATGGCATGTGTACACCATACCTTGCTCCTGGATTAGAACAGTTTATCATAATTCCTTGCGAAACAAAAACTATTCTACATTTACTTGTTTCACTCAGGCATGTCCAGAAGTCATTGAACTAACCGTTAGAAGCGAGGATCCGCACGTAGTAACATTTTCTGCACAGCGGGCCTTAGTATCTCTATCTTCTGAAACAGTTTAATGAGTTTTGTAGGTCTATCGCTTTATTGCTTCTCAACGGGTGTTTATTGTGCATGTTCAATGCCATCCGCGATTTTATAGTGACCGATTTAAAGCTAAAACAACGGTATTAAGTTTCCACAATAAAAAGTTAACCTGTTTCATCCAGTTAAGAAGTTTCCTGTATTTAATGGAATCTGAAAGTTCATTACCACATTTACAAGCGCCCGCCACCTGTCGCTATACTGAGCCAGATCAATCCAATCTATGACCCTCCATCCTACTTCCTGAAGATCCAACTTAATATTATCCTCCCACCTATACCTGGTCCTTCCAAGTGGTTTCTTTCCCTCAGGTTAAAGCCTGTATACACTTCTCCTCTCCCCCATTTATGCTACATTTTCCTACCAGTATTTGGTGAGGAGTTCAGAACACTAAGATCTTCATCGTGTAGTTTTCTCCACTCCAATGTTACGTCGTTCCTCTTAGGCCCATATATTCTCCTCGGTACCCTATTCTCAAACACCTTCGGCCTACAATCCTCCCTCAGTGTCAGCGACCAAGTTTCACACCCATTAAAACAAAAGGCAAAACTATATTTCTGTATATCCTAATCTATATATTTTTTGGATAAATATCTTGGAACACAGATTTCTTAATTGGGTTTCACCATTCAGACCTCCAAAACCTTCGCCTGAAGAATGAAAAGGTTCAGGTTGTCCCTGCAATTGTCGCGTAGAGGAAGACGTGGAGAAAGTTCGCAAAATTTTTAATGAAGACTGACTGACAGGTTAGCCTCTTGTCTGGAACACACCAGCAAATTTCTAATCGTGGATCTGAACACGCAGATGCTCTCAAAGCAGTGTGAGCGTCGATTGCTCAACGACGAGCAGAACCGAGGCCCGTATTTTTGCCAAGATCTGCTGGATGAAGTCAAAAGAGACTAAAACTTCCTATCGAGGACCACAACAGGAGACGAAAACTGAATTTACTGTTACTAAGCAGATAATGAACAGCAGCCTTCTCAGTGGAATAATGAAGAACAAGCCTTGACCTTGTTACACATGACTCAAAAAGTCAGATCCGTCAGTGCTTCCAGGGTACCAGAAACGCTTCAACCCGGTGCGTAAGCTTAGAAGGCGATTACATTAAGGGGGGGAAAAAAATAAAGAAAACGTAAGCGTAAATTTCATTATCCAGCAAGTCCTGAAATTCTTTGAGAGGCATTCCTAGAATTTTAGTTATGTATACAATATTGAATTCAGACATGTAAATGGCGGTAAATATTTTCCTTCATATTGCCTTGACACGTGAACGAATTGATTTATTTTTGGTGTGACCTTACTTGGCTGCGGTCTGGAAAGCCATGGAGTTGTGGCTCTATCACCAGCAAAGAAATGAGACTCTTCGTCTCTCCAAAGCATTCGGATTGACTTCGAATCCCACCCAGAGTCCCATTGAATGTGTAACGTGGGCTGTTATGGGAGAAGTGTGGTGCAAAGCGACTGGGGTGTGCAACTGACCACCGCACTCCATCTAGTACCGAGGTTAGGAATAAGTGGAGATGTATTCCGCTATCCCATACGCTCTGTATCACCCGATTATTATCTCATACAAAATTTATACTGACCTACTCGAAACCATCTCAGTACACATGCATGAAAATCGAGCGTTATATGTATTACATGTGAGTTACCACGTGAGAGTTTAATTCACTTCAGAAGTTTAAATCACATCCTTTTAAAGGCCGAAATACACGTTTTAACATAACAAAGACTTCTACCGAGAGAAATCCTTTATATAAAGATAAAACAGGCCTATAACGTGTGCATGTTATGTCTTATGCAGTATTTACAAAACTGGTGCCAATTTATATAAAATATGTATTCTACTAACAATATGAATTGTGTGTCTTCAGAATCGTAGCCAAGTCTCCTGAGAATAAGCTTTCTTGGTTGTTGGGTTGATGAAACCCACCCACAGTACAAACAGACATCAAAAAGCGCCCTTAATTATTAGTCCCGTGCAAGAAGAAATTAATACAGACAAATGTAAACAGCCACTAGGTTTGCCGAATATTTGAAAAAAAAAATTTCGTTTGGCCTTTAGGAGTGGTAATAGAGAACTAATTACGTGCGTTACAGGATGCTTGACGAGTTTTGTACTTTTGTACATTTATGTACAAAAGTACAAAAACCAGGTAGTGTGAGAAGAAACATATTTGTATACGTCATACTGTATGAAGGTACAGACTTCACGAAATCTTCACATGAATGTCAAATGGCAGTGAGATATCTGCAGTATTTTTAATGCCTTATACCGCTGGCTTGTATTTTGTAAGTGGCTCAGTGTGTGTCATTTCCGGTTTGCACTCTTTGCCGATAAGAAGAGTGTTTACATCGGGAGGGGGGCTAGAATCTCACAAGTGCATACCATAAAGTATTTTTTGGACTGACAAATTACGTTGTTTACCTCGTATGTCTTTATGTATCCGTTTTGACTGCCTCTGTTTCGCCTGTAGGCTTACCCTCTTGTCCATCATGGAAGAGGCCACTCATTATTAAGGCGTCATTATTGTGCCAGAGAGATCAGCATTACAGTACATCAAATAACATATCTTGAAAAAGGCGTTTCTTATTGTCTAAATGTCCATTTACGGAGGGCACAGGTGAGTGTTCCCTGACACGCAGTTGTGTCGTTAAGCTTATGGATGCTTAAAGTAATTGCAGTAACATTCAGAACGACTCTTTTTTGTGTATACCCAATTGGGATTTAAACGTCACAACCCACAGCAGAAAGTTCAGAGTGATTAAATCTACTAAATTAATTGATTAAGTAAATTACCAATGGTGGACTCACACATCCTTACATATGTTGGACACTGATGGCTCTTCGCCAGGAGATGATCGGAAGAAACTTCTGACTACTCGATTCTGCGTGTGAAGTTTAAGAAAAAAATAATCTTTCGTGACGTTATTCTTAGACCTATGGAAAAGTTTAACATTACAATCGTGAATGAAAGCGTTATTGTACGTATTTAGAGGGGTTTACAGCGCCGAAAGAAATAGGTTTAAACTAATGTCAGCAGCCTGGGAATTCAACGGTGGCCGTTTTAACCTATCTAAACGTATTAATTCGACATTGGCCTGTACAAACTGAAGAGGACTACATGGAAATTCAATCATGATGGACGGTAAGGCAGTCGAGATTCTGTGTGTCGCTTGATTACGGATTTACAGCTGAATCCTGCATTTATTTAACGTGATTTTCTGTTCTGGTATTATTCAAATATCGTTATTCTCCCATATCGACTGAAATTTACTCCAAGTACTTGTTTCTTATACCGTACATTAGTACGTAATAATTTATTCGCCTGCGTGGAGCACAGTCTTTGAGAAACCAAAAGTTGTTCAGTCACTTAGGAAATACAATTTTATGGAACACGAAAATTTATTATTGTGTTTAGAGTAGACAGCCATTTGGCTCCCACTTAAGCTTCATGGCTCTTGTTAAGACCCTCCCAACATATTTGTTTATAGCCCAATTTACTCCTCCAAATATCTATTTAATTTGTTCTAAAAGTAATCAGTAATATATGTAAATCATGACTTACCTTTTCACGAATTAAACAAATTTCTTTTGTGGCTGTAATGTAATGGTCAGTTAGTCCCTGTTCCCAAACACCACGTTATTACTGCTTCACTCATTCATATGCACGGCACACGAAGCGGGATGTTCGTCATCTACGCACTCCTACCTCTCTCTCCTCGAGGAATCTGTTCCGCTGCCATTTGGATAGAAGGCTTGTTGTACTGTCAGAGCCGCTCTTGACGATAAGGCGAACAGATGAAACTCCTTGCCATGTAGAAAATTTAAACCCTTTTGCCAATCCCGTATTAACTGAACTATCGTGGTCGTCTACTTAGGAAAACTATAAAAACCGTTCAGAAAATTATACATCATAAGTAATAAGAGCAGCTTGCATTAGAGGAGATTCTTGCCTCAGACCTGAAGGCTTGTCTGTCTGGATGAGAGCTGTAAAGTACGCAGCCAGCGGCACGCGGAACAAGTCCGAAAGAAAGTCCAAACAGCCCCGGTCTTTTCTTAAGTTGTTCGCTGAAAACTAGGGACTCTTTGTTCCCAGGGCACAAAAACAACGGGTGTTACATTACTGGCAAACTGCTCGTATTAAAATCTAAAGACGTGGTGAAAGCAAGTGTTTGTGATTTCAGATGTACAGTACACTTTATATTTCGAAACTTCATATACAGTAATTTAATCCTTCTAGGAAATGGCGCCGTGTAAATTGGTACATGGTTACCGAAGTTCGGAGGAGTTGATTGCCTGCATATTCTTGTTTGAAAGCCTGAATGTCCGTCAAGACAACTGTATGAACCTCAGATCTTGCGGTATGAAAAGAATACTGGCAACTTTACGCCAGTGAAGTAGGCCTACACGTAATTTCGCAAATTAGGTGATTCCTATTAGAAGTAAGGGACGGGATAGCGTGATCGGTATAAGCGAATTTAAACGGGTAACACAACCATTTATCTATTACTTTCAAAGGATTATATTTCCCCACAAGTCGTCATCAGGTTGAACACAAGAATAAAATTATATATAGGTATATATGTACACAGTTTGTGTGGATTTCAAAATTTCACAGTTAATACTGTTATGTGGGTGTAGATAATATAGAAAGAATAGCCTTGGGAATATAATTTGTATAACTGTGAATCTTATGCTTATTGGACCGTGCATCATTGTAATATTTGAAGAATAAAAGACCAACTTGATGTCGCCAGCTATTTTATTTCACTTCTTATGTGCTCAACATGTTTCGGACACTAATATATCCATCACCAGGAGCTTGCGACTTTGCTGTTGAATTACCAACACAACAACCGATATGGTAATTCAACAGCAAAGTCGCAAGCTCCTGATGATGGGTATATTAATGTCTGAAACATGTTGAGCACATAAGAAGTGAAATAAAATAGCTAGTGACATCAAGTTGGTCTTTTATTCTTCAACAGTTGTATAACTGTGTTTATAATTTTAAAAATACTGCATCAAGAGTATATGAATATAATAAATAGATAAATACTATTTGAAAATGTTAAAAGGTAAGTTCAGTAGAAGTGCAGATAATTCTTTAGAGGACGGCCGGTATAAGATTATAGTGGTCTTGTGTATTTCAAGGTGTAATTTTCTCAGGTTAGGGCGTTTAAGTGGTACATTCTTGTTTGGAAATGTTAGGACACTTCCGACGGGGTGGTAGATTCGGGATCTGAACCCCGGTGCAAACATGAAATTATATCATCCCAATACCGACCCTGAGACCCACCCACCCTCCTGTACAATGATCCATGGTGTTTTTACCGGAAATAAAGCGGCCGGAACATAGCGTTGACCACTCAGCCCATAGAGCGCTAAGGTTAAGAATGAGTGGATCTATACCTTTACTATTCCTCTGTGTCTGAAATCGTGTGTTACGGAGATGCTTGTATCTTTACAAGTAGCTGTACTTCACCGATAACGTGTTTCATTTTCGTATTATTATTATTATTATTATTATTATTATTATTATTATATCCATTGTTGTAAGGATCATAACACGTTACGATATTGTCTTTCCTTTCTTTCTTTCGTTACACACACACACACACACATATATATATATATATATATATACAGGGTCCGCCAAAAAGATGTATACACACTTTAACGAAAGAAAACTCTATGTTGTATGTAAGTACTAACTTTAATTATACATCACAAGTTGAATACACGCTACAATAGAGCACAATACAAGTTTTCTGTACCTGTACAGTTAATGGAGGTGCTCAAAGTGGTTGCCGTTAGCGGCTAGACACCTATTAAAAGATTTTTCTTTCGTTAAAGTTTGTATACATTTTTTGTTGGACCCTGTATATATATATATATATATATATATATATATATATATAATATTGAAAATATTCAGAACATAACGTACAGATGTTAAAAAGTCTCTGTCCTTTTTAAGTGTAGGCCAGTTATTAGTTCATATATCGAGATTTTGTCGAAAAAATGAGTTACAGTACACTTCAGCTCTCTGTAACTCGGGTTATACATACATTAAACCGACACACGTCTATTTCTTCAGGTCTGAAGCGAATTCAGTGTGACGGCGTGCACATTTCTCACACAACTGACTTAGACCCTGAAGATGGAGACAACAAGTTTCTCGTACACGTCGGCTGCACAGCCAATGTCTACGCGGGGTCAACATTAAAGAGCAATGAAACCTCGGACTTTATTATGTTCGGCCACATACAGTTAACATCTACGTTCTGTTGCCTGACGGTTGGTTCATTTCAGGTACTCACACTTATAGAGTGACACCTTCTGGGATAGACTTAGTGAATCTTACTGCAACGTATCCAACACATTTAGACGTGTGCAACATAGAGGTGTTTCCAGCAGAACAGAGGGAGAATTAACGGAAAGGAGTGAAGCGTTAACACATGGGAGATCATGCACTTTATGAAAAGGGGAAATTCACAATATAACTCATCGCCGTCTTCATAAATTATTATCCTGTCGCGAAAAACACTTTTGATCGAAGTTAGTTAACTCAGTAAACGAAAATAAGAATCCTTCGAAATTCCACGAATGTTAATCTCAATGTATTATATTCCCTTGACTCTCAGACTATGATATCCGGTGCATGTGGTACGTAAGATTAGTAACGCCACCACTCTCCATCTAGGTTTAGAACTGTTGCCAAACCTAACAATCGACGCTTCATTGTAATTAATTCGCATGGCCGACTGAATAGCCAAGCTACTCTGTATTTTAGGGTGATCAAACAAAGTTACATGACACGGTTTGGGCGTGTAGCACTCATAGGGAAAAGCCAGAACCATCGAAGGTAAAGGGCACTTGGGAAATACCGGTGTAGATGGGACAAAATTACCAGAATAGAATTTACAGGAGTAAGAAATCTAGTAAAAACCATAAATAGTTTCGGCCACTTCATATGATGAGTAGGTCCTTAACGTTTAAAAGGTCCTGCAATATGGTGTTGTTTAGTGATGCTAAAACATTATTGAAGTTATGTGAATATTTTGTTTTAATCTTCGATACTAATAGTAAAATTGTACCAGATTTATGTAAAATATATTACTTTACCAACGACAAAATTTAACACTCCTTTTTTGCAGACGATCAAGTCATAATAGCTGATTCAGAGGATAATTTACAGCGAGAAATATTCACATTAAAAACGAAGTAAAAAATTTTGAAGTCTAAGAATTACCCAAAAAATGTGAGACAATGGCATTTTTAGGAGAAGACAGTAAGATGTAAAATCATTGTGGATAACAAACGTTTACAACAAGTACAGAATTGTAAATATATCGGTTGTGAAATTTCCTATGAAAGTGAAAAAATTTTATTGGACACAAATAACGAAATTTGTTCCAACACTGAGAATTTTGAACAGCACTTTTAAGCCAACTTTGGCCCAGAAATCTTTAAGAGTAGTTGTATATAATATAATGGCTGTCCCCATTCTTCTATATGGACGCGATATTATGAACCTCTTGACAAAAGGATAAAGAAATGTTTGACATTAATTAAGATGACATTTTTCAGAAGAACAGTGGAATGCACGCACTTTGACCACAAAAGGAATGAAGAAATTTTGGAATAGTTAAAAGCAGAAACTGGTGACGAGAAACTAAGACGATGCAAATCAAATTAGTTACGACATATAAGAAGAATAAACAACGGGCACCAAACGCAGTGCTGAAATATCGACCAGAAGAAAGAAAACGGCTTGGAAGACCTTTGAGGAGACAGACGAAGACGAAACAGGTCAATTGAGGCCTAATTCTTGACTGATGATGATGATGATGACGACGACGACGACGATGACAACTACTACTACTATTACGACGACGACGATGATGGTGTTGATTTTGGATATTTTGTCTTAAAGTTCTACGTAAAAGGAAATGTATTGAGAGCACTTTGTTTCTTTGCCACACGACTTGCTCTTGATAAGTGTTTGTGTCTTCAGGTTATTATTTACACATATACAGTTGTTCAATGTTAAGTTCTCTTCCACCTAAGTATCTTTTAAACGCGACTAATATTCTGATGTATACATACACACACACTCACACACACACAAACACACACAACACACACACACACATACACACACACCACACACACACATATATACACACACACCACACACACACATACACACACACACCACACACACACACCCACACACACACACACATATATATATATATAAAATAGAAGCCCTTTCCAGTCTAGTCCAAATAATATGGAACAAGCACAACATTTACTCAGGAACACATACAGCCTTAATCATGAAACACATGTAGCTCCTTGAAAGAAATAACACTCCGAGGAAGACTAATATCTGACTCAGCTCTATGTTATAAAATGCATCGAGGATACAAAATGTGGGTTTCAGATTTTGTTGAATGTGTAGAAATAAAATATGAACGATCGTGCCAAAAAACATGTTGTCTTTTGGATCTTCGACCTATGAGAATGTGGTGCTCAGCGGTTTTTTTCCTTTCTCTTATACCCACTTCCTGTTTCTCTCCTTAAAATCTTCATTTTGTTGAAATATCGCATTGTCATCAGAGTTCTGCTCTAATGCCATTACTGCACACGGTCTTCTTTAAGGTTTCCTAGTTATTCAGTTGTTCAGAAAGTTATGCTCTTGTAAGGAAAAGGAACGTTAGTCACCGCCTTCAAAAAACGCACCATTTCACGCTATTCTGACATCTACTTCACTCACAAACATCGCACTTAAAAACTATATATGAACTACACGCATTCATTCATTCATTCATATATAATGTTTATTTATACTTGAGTTTCCCAAATATATATGCATTTCTTAATTTCCCCCCTGCTGAGGCTTATTTCGTATTTCCCCTTTACATTTCAGATTAACATCCCTGAAAACCTGGTAGACTGATATATAATGTACTCCGCTCCGCATTCGGAAATTTTCTCCTTTGATACATTTTACGTCCTGTTCAAATATCCATTTTTACTCAGCTCTTTACAGTCGAGCACCACAATTTTGTGTTTTTCTGTAGCTTGTTTGACCAAGTATCACACCTGCTGAGGTTCAGTCGAAAAAGTTTTACTTTGACGAAGCAACTTTTCGAATAATTAGAACCCATGTGTAATTCAAAGGATCAGAAGTGCTTGTTCATAAGCTTCTGTTTGAAACGTATTACCTGTAATACTATCACTTACACTATGTTATTATACCGCATTATTACACCGGATAAATGATTCAGCATGAAAACATTTACACTTAAGTCGTAAGTGAAAATTATAATTAACTCGAAAAGTAACACTAATAAATATTTTGACGTTTTGCTGACCGTGCATCTCAGTATATTTATCTCAGTAATTAACCAAATTGATGCACAAGTTTTTGTTTTACCATAAATTTATTTCATGCCTCTACATGTTTCGAGCACATGTGCTCATCATCATCAGGAGATCAAAATTGTGTTATACTGCCTCTGGTATCATCACACCTATAGATGGCCGTCTCGTGCAGAGGTTGAGAGAGGAGTCCTCTCTTAACCTGTGTACGAGACGGTCACCTATAGGTGTGGTGATACCAGTGGCTGTGTAATGCAATTTTGACCTCCTGATGACGAGCACATGTGCTCGAAACATGTAGAGGTATGAAATAAACTTATTGTGAAACAAAAGTTTTGTGCATCAAGTTGGTTTACCCTTTGACGCCTAACGACCACTATAGTGGTCGTACCGCACCGCTAACCTCTAAAGTTTCATTTTATATATCTATTCAACAAATATAGGTA
>Ga0123357_10006414_pt1 | contig 14350 bp, 8 predicted proteins | sample TergutEmb28metaG_FD_89873 | JGI IMG/M metagenome (GOLD analysis project Ga0123357, IMG submission 89873) | Embiratermes neotenicus P4 segment gut microbial communities from Petit-Saut dam, French Guiana - Emb289 P4 | ecosystem: Host-associated > Arthropoda: Insects > Digestive system > Gut ...
CCACACAGTACAACAAGTACACATAAGATAACAACACACACAAGACAACTACAACAATACACACGGTCAACCAACAACAATTACACAAAAGACAACTTAAAACTAACAACCAAACACACGAGACAAATTAGAATTTTACAACATGTACAAAAGGTAAAAACACCGAAGCAAGAGAGTACTGTGTACAGTTTCTTGTATTTTTTTTATTCTATTTTCTGTTGTGGCCCTCATGTCATCAGTGCTTCTCATAGTTTTACCTCCCATTTCCACAAGTTTCTACGTTACGGATTTATTACTTTTAGACGCATATTACATGTAGCTGTACAATAAAGCTGACCTAGAAGACATGATACGAGGTAGTTGCCTCCTACCTTCTGAAAGCTGGCGGCCAGGTGCTGAGAACTGTTTCGTAGCAGGCGGCACTGTAGATACCACATGAGGCCCATCGTGTCACGTAACAATGCCTGGTACCAGTACGTTACCAGTACCAAGTAGCTCTTCAGGTTGTTTTCCAGTACCTGGTACAAGAGTTCCCGTCCACATGTCACCGTGATCAACACGACAATGAGCGTCATCGTCTGTCGCTTGAAGTTTATGTCCAGAGCGCGCCCCGTTACAACGCGGTAGTGACACTGGAACACAAGAATGTAGTCGAATGGCTAGGGTTTCGTATTTTGGAGGTTCTGACATGAGGTTTGTCGCCATTTTCCTCAGAATGTCCTTAGAAATGGCAATGGAAATCGGCAAATTAATGCAAAAACTTTTTCTTTCTCTCACTGTCTAATTTATTATTCTTCAACCATCGAACCATTTGACTTTACGTATATAGACTGTTCTGATGATATTGTCGTTAAATAAGCCATAAATAAGTACGTGTAAGTGGGATTGAGGGAATTTAGGCTCTCCCAGCGGTGTTGACGAAGGTTATAGTCTTCTGGGTTTTTACGCCCAATACACTGATAATATTTACTGACGTTTTGGAGGACCTTACTACCTCAATCTCGAGGGTCGAACCAGAGATGTCCAAACTGCGGTCCGCCAGGTTGTGTTATGCCGTCCGCCGCTACATTTGTAAATTTGTTGTGTACAATAACAAGAACGGCAGTGTATATGTAACGTAATTTTGAGTCGCGTTCGTGTAATCATTGTCGCTGTGGAAAAGCAACGAATATTACATATTCTGAGTGTGTGTTTGTAGCCTTAGGTATCCAGCATGCAATGCGCATGCGCCTTATTACCATTTATGGCCCGTCCGTCCCCACAGTATCTTTTCCACTTTGTCTCATAAACAGCACGATTTTGGAAAAAAATGTTATTGAATATAAAGTGTGTGATTTTATTTTATCTATAACTTCCGTTTGAAACATTTCTCATTCTAAGAAGAATTAAGCCACATATTATCATAAATGTACATCGGCCTTCGTGTAAAGTATCCGTTATTCTTGTCAGATGTTAGAGAAACTTGAATTTTCTCTATCGATTTTCGATAAATACTGAAATTTCAAATTTAATGAAAATCTGTCCGGTGACAGTCGAGTTGTTTCATGCGGACGGACAGACGGACAGACGTGACGACGCTAATAGTCGCTTTCCGCAGTTTTGCGAAAGCGCCTAAAATGACATACTAACTTAGACGGTCAAGTTTACCAAATATTGTGGTCTTTACAAATGCGGCCTGCGAACCAGCCAACAATAACGGTTGTCGCCCTTTGCCAAAATACATTGGGCACCCCCTGGTCTAAGCAGTGCATGACTGCATAGTTTGACGCAAAATATGAAGGCACAGACCTCCTTTATCGTCGGTAAACACTAACCAGTCGATACGGCGTTATGCTCCAGAATATTTGAATCTCCATGACACGAATAACAAATTGTCGCAAATAAGTGTGGACCGGTATAGCTCAGTCGGTACAGCGACTCACCACAGGCTGGACGGCCCTGTGGGGGGCGAAATTTTTCGCTCTGTCCAGACCGGCCCTGGGGCCCACCCACCCACCTATTAAATGGGTACCGGCTCATTCCCGGAATAAAGCGGCCGGTGCGTGGACTTAACCACACATTGCATCTAGCGCCAAGGTTAAAGAAAGAGTAGAGCTATACGTCTACTTCTTCACTGTGCATTCATGGCAGGTTATAAGTTGAACTTTACCTTTTCTTTACAGTTAAGTAAGTGAAAAACAGAAATTAAGAATGATACAAATGAATACAACTTAAGAAGTAAATAACTAAGTAAACGGATCAGTTATTAATGACCTGAAAAGCGGACCAGCTCGCCATATACACTGCTATCATCCGCGCCTCCCTCCAATTGTTGATAGGCACCGCCAGGTCGATGAGATGGTAGGCGAGGTCTTGGTACTGCAAAATTGTGCTGTCGAAGGACTGTGCGCCCATAGCTTCGAAGAAGTCCTTGCTGTAGGCGAACCAGAGGGCTGTGATCAACCCAGCATACACACACACAGACCACAGCATCACTGGGTTGAAGGACGCTCTGCATCCTGAAACTGTCACGTGACATGGAGATAACGTCGACAGTGATGAGTTGATATGTGCAGCATGCACTCCATATGTGTGTGTGTGTGTGTGTGTGTGTGTGTGTGTGCATATGCCGATAGAGAGAAGTCTTTTCTGAAGGGCCCACTGGATTAGGATCCCTCCTTCCACCCTTTTCCACCTGACGACGAAAACAGACCGAATTTTCGAAATGTTTCGGTATTCTAAAGCCAAGCAGACAAAAGTCAAAATCACTAATGTATCGCATTGTACATCGTCGGAATCCTTTTAAAGTCTGCTCGTATTCACAGCGTAACCGAGTTACTGTAGTGAGTAGGCTACGATCTGGACGGTCCTGGGTTCGGATCCCGGCAGGAGCAAGAGTTCTTTCTTCTCCAAACGTCCAGACCTGTTTTGGGACCCACCCAGCCTACTTTTCAGTGGGCACCGCTTTTCTTCCGGGGGTGAAGTTACCGGGGCATGAAGTTAACCTTTCACCTTCATGTATTGTGTAGGTGAAGAATGGGCGGAGCATATCTCTACTCCCTCTATTTTCCTTCATGACGTGTACAGGGATAAATTTACTTCTTTCATATTTATTATTTTTGCGTTTATAAACAAAACACTTAACACCATAATGAAACTGCTCTTAATTTCTTCTTGAATTGAATTTTGATTTGTTAAAGTTTTTCCCAAAGATTTGAACTGTTCCACCCTTTCACACGGACTATTATCAGTCTTCATACTGTAACTTCGTCCTGCATTCTGATCTCGAGACATGGCCATGTACTTAGTTTTATCAGTATTTACTTCTGGTCCAATATCCTTACTAGCAACTATTAACCCTTTGACGCCTAACGACCTCTATAGTGGTCGTACCGCACCGCTAACCTCTAAACGTTGCATTTTATGTATTTATTCAACAAATACATGTACTGAATATTTTAAACATGGTATATACTCTCCGTTTTTTTCTCTCCAAAATGCAGTTTGTTTCATAATTCTAACATATTTGGTTCCTGTTTTATTCACGTTTTATATACAGGATGTGTTAAAATTTAAAAAATAATTCCGGCGCCAAAAGGTTAAAGCTTATGTGTTTTTCGTTACAGCATAAACGCTTCCGCCCAGTGTATTAACATTGTCAGCATAAACCAAAAGTTGATGTGTCCCATCTACTTCAAACTGTCCTGGTTTACCTGAACGCTCCTAATAGCATATTCTAAAGCAAAGTTGAAAATCAACGGCGATAAAGTATCTCCTTGTTTCAAAACATTCTTAATAGGAAACATGTCAGACGAATGCTTGTCTACCCGGACTCTGCTATAAGTTCCAGTCCTAACCCATTTTTATTAGCCTTACGAGTTTGATGGGGATACCAGACTCAATGAGAATATTATGCAAGACCTCCTTCTACTGAATCATACGGTTTCTTGAAGTCTAAAATTAGCTGACGCACTAATTCAGTGTATTCCCATTTTTTCTCAAGTATTTTACGAATGCAGAATACATGATCAGTAAAAATCCAACAGATGCAACAGTATGCAGATATTTATTCACTGCAAAACTACTCTACATATTTCGGGTGTCACAGCACCCATCATCAGGAGTATTAAAAACTCTACCCGCAGCCTCCGGTACAAGTAGTATGACCTTGTACCGGAGGCTGCGGGTAGAGTTTTTAATACTCCTGATGATGGGTGCTGTGACACCCGAAATATGTAGAGTAGTTTTGCAGTGAATAAATATCTGCATACTATTGCATCTGTTGGATTTTTATTCACATTGAATTACGATGCAAGGAACCATGAGCTTAAAATATGATCAGTAGTTGACCTGCTGCGTCGAAATTCACACTGATGATCCCCATTAATTTCCTGTGTATCTGGAATTAATCTTCGCAGCAGGACGTTGGATAACATTTTGTACGTAGTTGATAAAAGTGATATGCCTCTATATTTACTACACTCTGTTTTATCACCCTTCATATAAGTAGGTACATTGATCGAGTCCCAACACTCTTCAGGCAATTCCTCCTCAATCGAAATATAATTAGTAAGTTTATGGATCTCCGAGCGAATTGTTCTACCCCCTGCTTTAAACAGTTTGCTGGGGTTTGATGAATACCTGATGATCTGTGTCTTTTTAGCTTTCCAATAACCATCTCAACCTCAAAGACACTCGGCTCAGGCACTAGCTTCATTACGTAATAAGCATATGAATTGCCATATCAGTTACCAGCAGCAGCCCTGCTGTCTACAGGAAGGGTCCTAATTGGCAGGGCTCCCATAGCCCTCAGGAGCTGCACTACAGGTGCCATGTTGGTGTAGAAAACGTCATGCTGCTCCGGACCAACAGCAGAATCTAGCGGGAGATTCTGCAAACCGAATGGATCCTTCCGTGGTGATTTTGACGCATGACGCCTGCTAGTGTTACGTATCGTCCAGACACCCGTCTTGGCGTCCATGAGGCGATCGAATAGTCGAGGACAGCGTTTTGTTTTGCGTGTGTGTCCAGCTGAAGTCAATAAAATAACTACATTTGTAAAGACATTAAAAAAGACGACAGAAATGAATTGTATATAAAATGATAAAGTACACTTTACGCGTATATAACAAGGTGTTCCGTAAAGAACTCACAAATGTGCCTAAATTATTACGTAGTTTTCTAGTTCATAAGTTTTTTTGGTCTCAGTATTGTTGCTGGTAGAGTTATGGTTACTGGTATTATTGTTGTTTAATTTTTGTGAATAATATATTCCTTGAGTGTTTCGTTCTTCTGGGATGTGACGCCGTGTCACTTTGTAATCGGTTCCCGACGTTTAGAAGGAACGTGCTGCCTTCATCTTTAGGGACTCAGAATTTCGAGAACAGATTCTATAACCACCCTGTTTTGAAAATCGTAATACGCACCACTCACTGCTTAAATGCAGATTGTGTACGCGTTGATTTGTCGGATGTACTGTTACATTTCGCATCGTCACAATATTGTGTAATTTTTATCCATTAATTTTTCTTTTTCGTAAAAGAACGTGTGGGTATGAGAGCTTTGTTCTTCTGGATTATGCAGCGCAGATTGGTAGTTATCGGCGTTTCGGGACAACCTCTTGGTCCCATCTTCAGGGGTCAGGCAGTCGAGTAGTTATGTTTAAGATATAGTTCTATGCAGGATGATACGCACCTAGTGCCACTGGTTCGTTAGCTGTGGCCGTAAAACCCAAAGCTAAATACATTCTTCGCGAAACCGCCATATTGCTATTTTACAGCCCACAGAATATTACCTTAAAAAAAGTTGCACATTTCTCCAAGATGTATTACCATGCATAATTTAATGACCCCAAACTATGTGGCGCTGATGTCATTAAATCTCAGATTTTCGCGCGTCTGGCATGTCATTACTGAATTGGGGGTGTCCTCCAGTGACATGTAGTGGCAAACTTTTCGTGAAAATCGTCCACCTCATAAGCCTATTTATTTTTTTCCTCCTTACAAAGATGGATAGAAGGAATAACATTAAAATTAAGCTATTTAGTTGTGAGTGACATGTCACGTGGAATACGTCACAGATGAGGTTTGCACCGTCTGCCTCGTGACAACGTAATTTCAGTGTGCAATATGTCCTTGTTTGGTCATAGATTGATTGCATGAAGACAGGAAAATGTGGAAACAATTTGTTTTCAGTTTTTTACTGACGACTTTCGGGTTCATCGCTGACACTTCCATAAATTCACTTTAAATTGCTTTCATGTCACGTGATAGAACGTAATTCCCAACACACAAAATAATTCGTTTGTTGGATTTAATTACGTTACAAGCTTATCCTGCGAAATGACGCTAATAGTACTGTTTAAACGAGAAGTTCTAGGAAGAATATTTTACCTATTTTCCTTGAGATGTTATGATATATATGACGAGCCCACCAACAATGTATATCAATAATTACCGTAATTAATAGACTCTATTTACACTAAGCCCAATACAGATTCCACAACCTTCAATTATGGTGCATTAATTAGTAATATATATTACCCATTTCGATTTCGCATGTTCACAATCTTGGCATTTTACTTTCTACAAAAAGTTCGCATAGAGAACAAAATTGCGTATTATTATCTTACATTCTGAATGCAATAATTCAGGTTAATGCAATGACCGTGCTGTAACTTGTGAACATTTGATCGATTTTGATAAAACTTGGTATGAACGTTACGCTGTTGGAGGCTGCCCAGACGCCATACTTACACCTAATATTATCGCAATGTAGTGTGTGGTAATAAGATAATTGAAAAGTGAGGTAATTTTGTGCGCTGGTGTTTGTTTCAGCAGGTTGCCTGTCTGACTTGACACTGGCCAATCAGGAGTGTGCTGATGCAGTGGATATGTGACCTATTGTTGGCCTTCGTATTTACTGTTGTAAGTCTCCTTGTATTTAGAGTTGGCCTGCATGAAATATTTTATTTTGTTTACAGGAACAGACACTATAAGTAATTGATTTACTGAGCCAGGAATGTTTAAAAAAAAGCCCGAAATTGATAATAAACATATATCTGGAGAACTATTGTTACATGCTAAGTGCAATAGTTCGGTATGAACTAATAGTCTGTAAAGAAATAGTGAGCGCCGGTGACGATACATGTGTGGCTATTGAGTAACGAGACTAGATTGGAAATACATTGTTAATTAGTCTATATCTTATACCGGCGTCGGAATACCGTAGTCGGTATAGTGACTAGGCTACGGGCTGGACGGTCTGGGGTTCGAATCCCGACACGAAGAATGGATCTGTCTGTTCTTCAAAATGTCGAGACCGACGCTGCTTACTGTTTACTGGATACCGGGGTACCTTCTTGGTAGCAAAGCGGTCAGGGTGTGATGCTGGTCACTCACCTCTACCTAGTTCTTGGATGAAGTATAAGTGGAGTTGTACCTCTACTTGTCCTATACGCCTTCATGACGTCGACAACGATTTATTCTTACATGCTACCGCTTCAGATTAATTTCCAACATAGGCTATGTGCCCCTCCATACGAGTCTTCCTGCCCTCGATGTATCAACTGAAGTCACTCTGTGGCAGTACTCAAAGTCCACTGACTGTGCTGTTTTCTCCGTAGGCCTCACGTAAGAAATGAAGGTTTCGATAACTATTTTCTTTAATTTAGCAATAAATGAGATGTTTACTTAAAAGTTATGTTTGTTTATTACTCACGATCGTGGAAAGTTAAAAAAAAACACTTGACACTAAGACAAATTAGCGGAGCGCGGTTTGACACACGTCTGGGGGGCGGGTTCAGCTGTTACTAGTGTATGTGTACATTAGTGATCAACGGCAAGGCTACTGAGGAGCTCAGCTCGTAGTCTCGTTATTTAATAGCCATAACTCGTCTGTATAATTTTGTTTGAGAGAGCTAGCCAGAACCTTGGGACTACAATCTCCATGACTGAAGCAATTGAATGTACAGGGCACTGCTCTTACAAATCACCAAATAACTGACTGTCTAAAAACAAAACAAAAGAAGATAAAAGCTATCCCTCTACAGGCCTGGACAGGCCCTGAGGGTTCCAGGAGGTTGAGTCTCCAAGAATTTCTAGACAATCGGCATACAAAGGTAGCAAGGTTGTCAGCCGTACACACCGGCCACGTTTACCCCCTGTCCCAGGAGATATTCCTGGTAACTCCCTCCCGTGGAAGAGGGCTGTAATGGGTCTGCTGCCTCGCCGGATGATGAACGAATGAATTTGCAGCGTTGGTAGAATGATATTGACAGGGTTAAAACCGAATTACTGTGAGAGAGACATGTCCCGTTTTCGCTGTGTCTGCCCTACGTCCCAGGTGAACTGCCCCGGGACTGAGTCCCAGTTACCGCGGGGAGACGAGTATGGAGAAAACACGTCAAAATTTGTAAACTGTATTGCCCGTTTAGTGGCGCGACACTCGAAACACGACATGAAATTAGGCGTGTGTTGTGCAGTTTGTACAGTTCTGTGTAGAGACGGGAATTGCGGGGAAATTGTAGAACTGTGGGACATATCCTGCATAATTCGCAGGCATTTATTCGTGCCATGAGATAAGGCAATACCGCTTATGAATCAGCCATCATTTTAACCAAATAAATAACTGGCACACGTAGAATTAACCAAATAGTTGTTAACCAAAGAACACAGTAACTGATCAACTAACATAACTGAATCATATGTGTATACACTCGTGTGTCCAACAGCCTTACAAGCTGCCACCCAACTAACAAAGAGATAGCTGTAAAATAAATCGTTTTGATAGGAGCTGTCCCGTTGTGTATTGCAATATATTGCAATAATATAATAATTTATTCCAGTCAATAACACAACAAATTACGTTAGCGTGTGATACGTAAATCAGAACGCGACCTTTCTGTAACGGCAAGAAAGCACTTGCTAACAGATCTCTACAACTTGGAACACATCCAACGAGTGACGACATTAGCTGTAACCACAAACAACCCCATGCAACTACAGCTTGTTATATTCGTAATATATATGTAATATAGCATTTTAGGCATTTTAACTATGACATACTGATAGGAGTTTATTACATATATGCGTTTTAAATATATCGGCCAACAGTTTATGCATGAGCTTTAATGTCAATGCAACTGTAAACAATATGGGATCCCATAGTGTGTGCACTCTCTGAATGTACCAGGATTGTGTTTTAATATTTGGTCTGATGATGGGTCCTTTGATCCGAAACATGTTGCCGAATTTTTAATATTGATCACTACGAGTATACGTGTATATATATATATATATATTGTTGTGCTAATTGACTGGAATAAATTATTATATTAAAAATTATTTGTTTATCTAATTAGGCAACACTATCGGTGATGAAGCGACAAGGAGCTTAGACAAGGACCACTTGCACCGTCGGTGGCACTTTAGCGAAATAAAACTGTTCTAAAACTAATCAGGGTTTTTCCATTATCCATATCACTCCATATTCGACACGTTCTCTGTTGCAGTCTCAACTCGGACACCGGCTGCCTGAAACAAAAGGTTTCTTGTAGCATGCCGCGTGCTCCTCTGTAAACCGTAAACTACTGTGACATTTTTCCTGTAATTCTTCCCATTTAATAAAGGCGCGTGTCCTAAAATTCAAACCTGTATATCCTATCGAGTTGACAAAATGTGGCTGAGTTAAAAACAACGAAAGTAAAGAAGACGCGATATTAAACCGCTTAGTTCTCTTCAAATTCCCACATCCTCTATTATAAAGCTCCACTTTAATAGTATCTCCACTTGTTTTCACCGTCTTCCAAAAAAAGTTTCCCAAAAGGTTTCACTAAACATTTATCCTGTATTTATATTATACCTCTTATATTTATAGCCTTCCTAACCTGAGCACTGTAACAACACAACTAAAGCCGAACAAATTAGGAACTATACCCGCACCTGTTATTCACCATACACGTGCCCATTGTTCTAGACTCAAATATATTTATGTTCGATTCAATCAGAAGGTTTCTAACAACACGGCTGTATACACGTGCTTCACACACACAATCATTTGAACACTGTCGCTCATAGACTACCGTCTGATATGATGGTCTGCTGAAACACGAACCAGTTTCAATTTCTGCACGCCACACGATCATAACTAATCCATTCTTTATGAAGTACATTCGTGACAGTGAAGCCTGGCAAATGCGAGCAATCAAAACAAAGGTGACTGTCTATATTAATATGGAGGGTTTACCTGTTTGTAGTACAATATATACTAGTTTATTAAATATGTCCTCACGCAGCTCACATACCAATTTACTGGCTGGAGGGACACGTAATTAAGGGTTGCCAGTTTTTGACTAATGTACCAGCAACTTCCGAAGTCGGTTTATATGTTTGTAATTCTTTATTATGCCACATGATGTTTTGTTTCTGGACAAAGGCGCAACTGTGAAAAGATTTTTTCCTCGAATATTTACTTTTTTCCCCTATCCGTTGTCATTCTACGATTGCTCTACACGAAAGCCTTATCAACCGAATAATCACGTACCGCTAAAATGTCCCAAAGGACAGCCTCACACCATTCTTCTTTGTATGGGTCTACTGGTGTATCAAGGCTAATTCACATATACCATGCCGTGCCCATGCCGTGCTGCGCCCATGCCATGTTCCGATAGTGCCGTGTCCTTCGTGAAAGTCCGCGTGGTAGCCGTAAAAATCCGAAATCTTAGTCTAACAGTTTAACGGATCTTCTTTTGAGTTCTGCTGCTACCATTCTTGACAGTCTTCAGCATGAATAGTTGTGAGGAGCAGGTGATAATTGCATGTGGGCTTTACATTCTTTCGGAAGAAGGAAAGTCAGTAAAATAATTATACTGGATTCGTAATGTATTTTGATCGAAAGAAGAGGAAGGAGAATTTCACACGATGTTTGGACGTCTGAAAAAGAAGATGCAAAAATGTTTCCAATATTTTAGAATGGGTATTTCGAAATTTGAAAACTTTAAAGAGTTGTTGCCCACATAGAATCAAAAGAAGAACACACAATGGAGACGTAGCATGACAACAGAAGAAAGACTGACTTTAAATCTTAAGTTCAATTCATATTCCTTATAATCTGCTGTCTCCATCGTCATAAGAACAATTAAACATATCCAAAAGGCAGTAGCATTCTGGTTAACAGCCTTCGTGACTGCCTGCGTTGTAGCCAGAAGAAGCCGAACTTGGGCAGGTCGCCCACAGGCCGTCGAGAGACGGCCGATGTTAATTCACACAAGCCATGCAGTGCCCATGCCGTGCCCGTGCCGCGCCCCTGTCGTGCTATGCCATGGCCTTGAAAAACCGCTTTCAGAGCGGCATGGTCGGAGCACGGCAGGGGCGCGGCATGGACACGACATGGGATGTGTGAATTAGCCTGTAATGTACAAGTATGCAGCCCTCCGTGGTTTCGATGGATATATTGACAGTTCCCACCTCTAGCTCTGATTTGCATTGATCATGCTTCCACTAATCAAATCTCTTACATTATAGCTCTCGAAAGATAACACGAAACAAGAATTCAGCTGAATATCCGAGTCATGGACTTGTAAAAATTCTCGCATAAAAAGGGGCGCTTTCTACAGATAACCATTCGTCGGCAAATGTCGGGACTGCAAGACCATCCTAAACGTAGGCATTTATTTACTGCTTCTTACAACAGAATATTTTCGGAGGTCACTGCCACCTGGCGTACGAATGGGTAACTATAATGTGACTTGTTACTTTTGGGACAGATTAACGACAAAATTTCAACTAGTAGGCTCACACACACACACACACACACACCTGTTAGTTTTATGGCATTAATCAATTGAATCAAAGCATATAGATCACTAACTATATACATGCCGATCCCAGTAGCCGCGTTGTCTAAGGCGCAGGTATGCGGCTGCTCGCTTGTGAGATTGCTGGTTCGAATCCAGAAGGGAGTGTGGATGTCTGTTTTTTGTGAGTGTTGTGTGTTGTCACGTAGAGGTCGCTGCGTCGGACCGCTCACTCATCCAGAGGAGTCCTGATTGTGATTGTGAAGTCTCGATAACGAGGAGGCCCTGGCATACCAAACGCTGTCACGCCATGCTGTACGTTCTGTATTAACACTGTTTTTGTAACGGCCTTGTGCTTGAGGTTGATAAAGCTAGTTAAAGGTACAGCTATCCCTGTAACAAGCCTGGACAGGCCCTGAGGGTTCCAGGAGTTTGAGGTTCCCAGATTTTGGGACAGTAAGGTAGTAAGGGCGTTAGCCCTACGCACCGGCCACCTTTACTAAATCGACCCGTGGACCACAGTGCGGCCGGAAGGATTATATCAATAAAAAATTCCTATGACATAATCGGAAATCGAACCCGTGACCTTCCGACTTGTAGCGCAGTGCCTAATCCAACTAAAAATTCAGAATGTCTGGTGAAAATCATGAAAGTAAGTGAATCGCTATCTAACGGCGTGGAGCAGAGCTCTTTTGAGAAGCTGACAGTTCCTCAGCTAGTCAAGAAATTCCCCGCATTGTATGGAACCCGAAGGTTCGTTGCCGTATTCACAACAGCCTACCACTTCCCAATGCTGAACCAAATCAAGTCAGCGCAAGCCGTGCCCTACTATTTCCTTAAAATCCATTTACTCAGTCTCATTTCTTCCGGTTTTAATCGATACTCTGTATGCCTATCTCTCTAATGTGTGCCACGTACCCCACTCATCTTATCCTCCCTGATTTGACTACCACAACGATGTACAGTCGAACTCGGTTTGACGTCTTGCAAAGCAATGAATATTTTGTGTCGTCATAAACGAGTGTTGTTCTAACCGAGAAGTGCAATATTCAATAAAATGGTTTATTCCGTCTTAATACAACTTCAGTGCATTAGTTTCGTACCAATAAGAATACTTACGCATGTCTCTTAATATTTATAAAATATATCCTATTATAAATATAGCGACTGACTACGGGCTGGACGGTCCGGGATCGAATCCCAGTGGAGACGAGATTTTCCGCCCGTCCAGACCGGCCCTGGGGCCCACCCAGCCTCCTGTAAAATGGGTACCGGGTCTTTACCGGGGGTAAAGTGCGGCCGGAGCGTGTTGCTGACCACTCACCCCCTTCTAGTGCCGCGGTCATGGAGAATAGAGCTATACTTCTACCCACCCTCTGGGCCACACCGGACCTGTAACGGGAAAAATTTACCTTTTTTTACCCTATTATAAATCTTAAACTTGCATTTGAAAACAAAATTTTCATTAATGTTATGATTTTATGTAAACACTATGGGATCCCATAATGTATATACACACTGAATGTACCTCCCTGTGGTCAACATTGCCCTGAAGTTGGTGTTGTAAAAACCGAAACATGTAGACAAGAAACTAATGTATTGAAGTCGGGTTAAGACGGAATAAACCATTTTAATTAATATTAAATAACGCAATGAGGAGTGGAAAGTTATGGTTGACAGTGAGGGATAAATTGGTACCACAGAATGTCTGAGGTTATAGAGAAGTTATCGCATAAACAAATGTCGTTTTAACCGGGTAGGACTGTATGCGATTATGGCATTGTAGTTCTTGTAAGCCCCACTATAAGAATTGGTACGTTTTAAAGGAGAGGAGGACTTGTGAGTCGGTTTTGTGCTGTTCGTGGATGCAGTAACTGAATTTATTGGTGCAAAAGTGCTTTAAAAATTCAGAAGTCCCTTTTAATAATGATTTTAGCAAACGTTTTTATGTCTAAGCGAATCAGTGTACGGATATTTCATGTTTCATTCACTTGATTCAAACAGCGATGAATATGGTTCCATAAATACTCGCATGATGGCAGTAGACGACACATTCTGGCAATAATGGCTTCGAGACATGGAAGTTATTTAGGCACAGTTAGATATTGTGTTATTCCTGCAAGGCCCTACAATTGCTATTAGCAGTAGCCACTCTGTGAATACGTGCAATGACGTCACAGTTATGTCTGACGTATTTGTTTCTAATGTTTCGTTCAGCCTAATTCGCCTGAACTGTACTACGTGAGCGCATAATAGGGAGGTCCTGTCTAAACTTGCTTATTCCTATCCGAATCTGCGCCACGAAACATACACACATACACATACACACATACACAAACACACACACATACACACACCCCCACACACACACACACATACACACACAAACACACACAAACACACACACACACATACACACACACGTACACACACACATACACACACAAACACACACACACAAATACACCCACACACACAAACACAAACACACACACACACATACACACCCCCCCCACACACACACACATACACACACAAACACACACAAACACACACACACATACACACACATACACA
>Ga0123357_10006415_pt1 | contig 14346 bp, 5 predicted proteins | sample TergutEmb28metaG_FD_89873 | JGI IMG/M metagenome (GOLD analysis project Ga0123357, IMG submission 89873) | Embiratermes neotenicus P4 segment gut microbial communities from Petit-Saut dam, French Guiana - Emb289 P4 | ecosystem: Host-associated > Arthropoda: Insects > Digestive system > Gut ...
AAAAAAAAAAAAAAAAAAAAAAAAAAAAAAACAAAAACAAAAAAAAAAAAAAAAAAAAAAAAAAAAAAAAGACCATCATTCAAGGATTTAGAATAAGCTAAAAGCCTTTGTTATGTATTCAGTCTGCTACAAGTTTAGCCTAAACAATACAGAACTTTGAGAAACTTTGCCACCTTGTGTTGTGTTACATTGCACAGAACGCACAAGCAGCATGGAACTTCCCATCGGATACAATGCAGCCTTAGTCCAACACTTCAGGTCATTATTTATAAGTTTGAACCAGAATATGTGCACATTGTGTTCAGTGTCAGCTATCTGTCCTTCACTGAAATGTTTCTACATCCTTCAGATATCGAAGACACTTCTCGCTACACACACATATGAACAAACACACACACAAACAAAGAAACAAACACAAATGCGGGCGCAGGAGTTCAAATACACGTAAGATACGTATTACGGTAAAAGCATTGAATTCGACTCAACTAAAAAAGGGTGATTAGGAATTCTTACTGCCTGTCCGAATGGGTTTAGAAACATTCGCAATTGGGGAAGGCTAAGATTTGTTTAGAGGGATTGTGGAATAAATAAAAACGATTTGAAATGTAGTGTCACAAAACTGCCATAATGAATCATACGTCATGGGCTGTCTGTTAATCAAATGTGACAGTCAGCAGGATATGCAGGGACAGGAGGAAAGAACAAGACACAAATCTTGCCGTTTAAGGGGCGAGGGGAAGGGGAGGTCATCGCACTTTACGAAATGATGCTGACAGTACGTACTTGCATTACTGAGCTTTATTCGCCCCTACATTGACACAAGGCACCATGAGAATCACAAGTCCATTTGCACAATAAAGAGTGCACTTTGTCAAGAATGAACCAGTTTTAAGCAACTTACTTTGATTGTTCTAAGCAATTTAATACATCCTGTGGAGAAACATTCGGAGTTAAAAAACATTCTGAGTTAAAAAAATATGACATAATTTGATCAGAACTTAATAGGCCTTAATGTCTTTAAATTTTCTCTGTCCTTCGAGGTGAGTATCTTCCTAAAAGAGAAAATGCCACTACAAAGAAGTCCGTCTCCACTCATAGTCGAAATTCTCTTCTTCCGGAGCGACAGTAGTTCCATGTGTGTGGTACGACTTGTCTGCCTTTAACGCAGAACTGTGGAAGGTCAATAAGAGCATTTATTAACATTCCTACCATCGCGTTCTGTCAGTCTTGTCAAACAAATCTGGGATATTTTGACGTTTTGCTGACCGTGCATCTCAGTATAATCTTAGCAAGTAACCAACTTAATGCACAAATTCTTGTTTTATAATAAGTTTTTTAAATGCCTCTACATGTTTCGAGCACTATGTGCTCATCATCAGGAGGTCAAAATTGTATTATTCAGCATCTGGTATCATCACACCTGTAGGTGGCCGTCACGTGCACAGGTGTGATGATACCAGATGCTGTATAATACAATTTTGACCTCCTGATGATGAGCACATAGTGCTCGAAACATGTAGAGGCATACAATAAAATTATTATAAAACAAGATTTTGTGCATTAAGTTGGTTAATTACTAAGAAATCTGGGATAATGCACAACAAGCCGATTGAAATCCAACCACAATAAACATCCATAGACTTCCTTAGTCCTAAAACGAAGACAGCATTTTATCTCCAGTCGTGAAAAGCTCACTGACCTCACATCCTCTGAACGTAAATAGTAGCAGACAGTGTACTTGGTTGGCCAAGAAACCGTTGGTGGTGACTAGAAACATTCAGACGTTGTGTAGGCTCTTCCACCGTACATAAGCCAACAAACTCTTAAATTTTTTTAGTCCTCCCACTTTATTTTTTTCATTCTTTCCAGCAGTTATTATCTTAGTCTTCCTCTCATTAGCTGTAAATACAAATGAATTATCTCAGTGACAAATGCAAGCAATTTTTTCTAAAGAGAGGTGGGTTTTCAGTAGCTTCTCCAAGCAAATACTGGTACAGGGATAGGCAACTTCCTCATATACACTCCGCACTTTTAACTGAAGAATAAAAACGAACTAGATGCCACTTATTATTTTATTGCACTTCCTATAGGCTCAACATGTTTCGGGCACTACTATGCCCATCATCAAGAGCTCGTGACTATAATGTTGATTGCCACATTGGTCGTTTCGTTCTTGGTTTGCTGTAGGTTGGAGGTTAGTTGCGGTTAGGCTGGAGTAGTGTCCGGGCTGCAGGCTGCCTGCAGCCCGGACACTACTCCAGCCTAACCGCACCTAACCTCCAACCTACAGCAAACCAAGAAGGAAACGACCAATGTGGCAATCAACATTATAGTCGCGAGCTCTTGATGATGGGCATAGTAGTGCCCGAAACATGTTGAGCCTATAAGAAGTACAATAAAATAATAAGTGGCATCTATTTGGTTTTTATTCTTCATTTATCACAATGATGCACGGTCAAACAAAAATCAAATCCGCACTTTTAATCTGTAATATTTCCTCTCAAATCTTACAGCTTTGATAAATACTTTCAGTTCACTTGTATCTCTGTCTTTTCCTTAAAACTACTGCCTCAACCGGAGATTAAAATTTGTTGCATAAATTTCTGATTAGTATGAAGGTGATTGTGACAAAAGTAACAAAGAGAGGGAAAATGGGCGTCGAGATATTCCATAGAGTTTATACGAAGAGACAAACCATTCATTTATTCAACCTGGAACAACAGTCCTGTCGGAGCTTTCACATGCTGTGAATGTAAAGGATTTAAAATTTCTATTGAATAACACTGGAAGACTGCTTAGGCGAGGGATCTGTACACCAAAGATCTCCCATTTTACATCAAAAACCTCCGCTTATAAAGGATAATAAATGAATGCAACTACAGACAGTTACACAAGAGGGTTCTGAACACATTATTTTATTGTAGGTCTTATGGTTGTCCTAAGAATAGGCGCCCACCCCTATCAGCATCTATTATTTCGTCATGTAAATCAGGTTCTTTGACTCGGTTATTCAAAGGCAGCAGAATAAATGTATAATGTATATTTCGAGGGTAGGGTACTGTGTGGGCTGGCAGCGCCGTCTCTCATTACTCACGACGGAGCAGAACATGTTTGAACAGGATTTCCCCCAATCATGTTTTCTCTAATTCAGCAATCTTCTTGGGCTGGTGGACAAAGCCCCGACACCTCCGTTGTTACACTGGGGTTTATGTTTACACGATGCGACTAGTTCAGACTCCTGTGCGAGGAGGAACTAGAAAGCAAGGGCAGACTCTGGAATATTAAATGTACCAAATTTAATTTAAACCTCCGGATGCTCGTGCATAAAGAATTGTTTCAACTTGTGGTGACAGAAACAATGTGGCACTTTTAGTCCACGAACACAAGCATTCTGACAGTTACTGAAAGATAAGCGAGCCGTTAACAGTATGAAAACAGAGGCACAAAATATAAGCACAGCTTACCAAAACCATTCGTTACTGAAACGGCGAGTTTTAGCGTTTGTTTTCACAATGGAAGTGTTTAAAACACACACATTTCCCAATCACGACTCAAATACGGGTACTGATAACCAACACACCGAAAAATTTCATACCGCTGTTGTATAGTGAGTTCCAAGTTGCCTAACAGCGATGCTCGAAATTAGCTATCCGTCTGTAAGGATATCTTGTCTTGCAGAACTCCAGAATTCCATAATGGCTGTAGATAGTAACGGTCCCAAATCAGAAGTCTGCACAGTTTTCATGTTAGCAGTACCGAGGCAAAGATATTTCAAGTAGTGCAGGACTTATAGAGGCAATGAACTGCAAAACCTCTCCAGATAAGGAACTTAAAAGTAAATCTAAAGGAAGGAAAAATGTTCTTTGTTACACTCTTACTTTCATATGCAGTTTTTCTGTTTTGTGAGGTAGGCCACTTTTCTAACAGCAGTTTCTTCCAAGGGACTCAAAGTTTTCGGTATTTATAAAAACACATTGCCATACAAAGTGTGCTTCTCCACAGAGTCTGCTTCACAAATTCGTCAGGCACAACAAAGAAAAATCCGTTATCAGCAAATGCCCTTAATGACAAGCCATGTAAATTACGAAAAATGAAGTATACTGACTACTTCAGACGCTTGCTAAATTCAAGAAGCAGATACCTGTAAATAACATATAATAAACGGGATATAGGTAACTTTTGCACAAATTTAATCACGACACGCAAATTAAGCACATGGCAATGTGTATGACTCAAGTAATAGTCATTATTTCGCGTAAATTTCATTTTATCTAGTCAAAATGTCTGTACGAAATAAATTACGTAATTCGAAAATGATGCCCGTAAATCAGTCACAAAATTTATGTACAAAAATCTACTGTGATACAGAGCAGAAGCACGTCTCGGTCGCAGCACATGGGCCCTACTGTTTATGCAACTCAATCAAATGTTCACAGCTGGCGTACGCTGACATTCCATGAAGAAAATCTCTTCCTTCTTTCAATCTACTCCATTACAGAAGTTGACTCTGCAGTACCACCCCTGTCAGGACATTCCCACGTCGTCAGAAGCCTCAAACCTAAACATACTGTATTTGTAACCTACAGCGTAGTGAACAACTTTCTTACACTAAACAACTCAGTCTGAATGGTAGAGAAACTTTATTCGGCGCCGCTTATTTTGAAGGAAATTTTAAATAAACGAAATAATCCCCCAATAACTCTGTATACGACTGGAGAAATAATAATCGTTTCTTGGAAAGTGTGAACTTGTAAATCCACACTTAAAGGCAGTTTAATATCGAATAGTCAGTAGCGAAATGGTGCGTCGTAACTAGGTAGTTTTTCCCAACCTTTCTTCCAAGAAGGCACCAGTAAAATATTTTTTTATATCCCGAAGAAATCTCACCTATGAAACCTTTTACGAGTCATATGTTCAAAACAAAGCACAAAGGCAGTTAGTAGCGTACTGAGATTACTCCAGTGTTGCCAAAAGGCGAACAAAAGTTGCCGCGATATTTCGTGCGATACTGTGAAATTTTCACGGTACTTTTATAGCTTTTACGCATATATTGCGCAATTTCTCGCGGAAACAATTTTGGGAAAAACTGAAACAAGCCGAGCTGCATAATATAAATCAGGAATTCAGTTCCGGTTGAGAAGAAAGAAACACTTCTTATGATTCGAGGAAAAAAAGCCCATGAAAGGGTTCTTTCCTAGAAGAAAACCAGAAGGTCACAATTTAGGACAACTTGTTTTTAACATTCATATGTCTGTACATCGCTAATATATTCTGAGAATACAACCAACAAGGGGGAGACCGCGGTAGCACAGTGGTTAAGGTGCTGTGCTACAAATCGGAAGGTTGCTGGTTCGATCCCAGCTAATTTCAGTGGGTTTTTCACTGACATAAAATCCTTCAGATCGCACTATGGCCTTGGGGTCGACTCAGCCTCTAACAGAAGTGGCTACCAGGAGTATTTCCTGGGGGTAAAGGCGGCCGGTACGTAAGATTCACAACCTACCACCATCCTGTGTCGTCGTCACGAAATCTGGGAACCTTAACTTCCTGGAACCCTCTGGGCCCCTCCGGGCCTGTAACGGGACTGCTTTACCTTTTTACAACCAACAAGATGCAACTCTTCTCAATTTATTTATCCTTGTAAGACATGTTTCAGACGGTGTGTTGCACTGCTCGGAACGAGCAGTGCAACACACACACAGCACATCACCTATACTCTATCTGACAAATGCCTGACGCTCGCTGTATGTGCAGTTTTAAGCTCCTGGTGATGGACGGAAAAATCGTCTGAAACACGTAGGGCGTCTTACAGGGATAAATACATCGAGAAAAGTTGCATCTTGTTGGTTGTGCTCTGAGAATATATTACGAGAAATTCTAATCTAATTTCAAATCAAAGATACCGACAGCAAGCCTAAAACAGATTAGTATCAGGTTAAACGTAAACTTTGCACTCATATTTTCGCTTCTCTTCCACTATTACTGATAATGCTACGTATTCTACTGCAATATCAATCAGAAAAAGCGTCATTCCTGTGACGTTCAGAACACATGCCTGCATGGAAATAATATTCATAACTCATCCCATAAATTACACAATAAGAATTCAGGTTTGTCACCAAAATAAACGTTTAAACTGAACAATAAAATCTGTATCCTCGGCCCTAGGCACAAATCGATCCACGCACGAGAGTTATTCTTCAAAAATATTTATTTACATACATACATATTTAATAATTTATTTTAATTTAATTAAAACACTGTCGGTAAATCTAATTAGCATCCATTCACGCAATACATCAGACGTCACACATAATGCAAAGACAAACGCTTCTCATACCATGAGCAGCTATGCCAAATCAATACACTTAAAGCTCTAATATGTTTTCAAAATGGTAACATTTTCAGTCAAATTCTGCATCGGTGGCATGGTCTTATTTGTAGCTACTTCCGAGAGCTCACAAGAAAAGAGCCGGTCCCAGTGGCCGCGCGGTCTAAGGCGTAGGTCTACGGCCGTTCGCCTGCTGGGATTGTGGGTTCGAATCCCACCGGGGGCATGGATGTATGTCTGTTGTGAGTGTCTTGTGTTGTCAGGTAGAAGTCTCTGCGACGAACTGATCACTCGTCCAGAGGAGTCCTACAGACTGTGGTGCGTCGTTGTGTGTGATCCAGAAACCTCATGAATGAGGAACCATACCCAATCAATGTGATTGAGCTTAATCTAGGAAATACATCACTGGATGTATTTCCTACATGCCTTTAATAGTGACCGTCAAACACAATTGCTGAATGTCCTCGGACAGATTGCAATGATACTGGGAGATAAAAAAAACAAGAAAAGAGACGACGCAGGAAGTATTTAGAAACAGACAGGCCCCTTTCCTGTGCAAGTCGAACCAAGATTTATTTTTTTTTGCGGGGACCTTCAATTACCAATCTCGTCTAATTTTTCCTCAGCACGTAACTTCTATGCGATCTCTATCTGTCTGGAATTAAACCTCTTGCTTGAAATCTTTCCAAGTTTGTTACTGGGATACGCGCGTCGGGAAACTTTCATTATTACTGACTTCATTTTTAAGGGCGACATTCGGCATCCAAGTCTTACAGAACACGTGTGGCAATGGTATTCCAATTGCGAATGCAGACTGACTGCTCCTCTACAGACATGAGACAACTGTGGTAACTGAGTCAGCAGAGTTCCATGTGATACTGTAAAACAGTAAAGCCAAAGTTCACCCTATAACAGGCCACGAAGGCCCAGAGAGTAGTAGTGGTATAGCTCTATTCTTTCTTTAATCTCGGCGCTAGATGGGAGTCGGTGGTCAACGCCACGCCCCGGCCGCTTTACCCCCTGGAAAGACCCGGAACGCATTGTATAGGAGACTGGGTCGGCCTCAGAGCCAGTCTGGACAGGTGCGAAAAATCTCGCCTTCACCGGGATTCGATCCCCGAACCGTCCTGCCCGTAGCGAGTCGCTATACCGACTACATTATTCCGGCTCCCCATGTAATACTGTACGCGACAGAATGCGTGTGACCAATGGTATTGTTCAGATAAACTGAGGATCCTATGTAAGGCTTGTAGTGTTCATCATAGATCGGAGAAGAGAAAAATTATCAACACTACCAGGTACCAAACACTCACACATAATTTTGTGGCATACCAGTGATTAATAGAATAACTTATAACAATACTGTAAAATACCGGCTCCCAACTGATTTATTAATATTGGCATGTATATTACCGTCCAACACAACACAGTTTAATATCGTTAATAAATGCTACAGGTTTCGGCCCTAAAGAACCATCATCAGGCGCTAAAACACAAGATTTAAAACATAAGTAAGTACGTAGGCCTAATTTGCTGCCTGGTGATGGTCCGTAAAGACAGAAACATGAAGCATTTATTGATTATATTATTAACTGTTTCTTATGTTTGATGGTAATACACTCGTATAAGTGAATATAATTTGTCACAACATAACAGGATGGATTCCATTAAAATTCAAAGTTGATTTATTTACCACTTATGCTCGTACTTCCGTTTTTTGTTGTAGAATTCCGTCAGTGTTTATCGACGCTTAGGCTAAACGTTTCGTGGAGACATGCGGTTTTAAGGAATACTGTCGTGTCTAATAGTATACCAGTTCTAGCTGGGTGACGTCAAAAGGATGGGATAAAAGATCAATCGTAACAGATCCTCACAGCACTGGGGCAAGTAACTAGCACATACAGGAGCGGTTGCTGAACAGGTAACTGAATCTTTCTGCGGTAGTCAGAGGGTCTAAATATAAACGACAGTATGAAGTTTCCGCAACTAATTTAGCGGTTCACTGGCTTAGACTAATTATTTCATTTGTGATAGGCTCCTCATCAATTTTATCATCACAAGCTTTCCGCCATATTAGGACAGGAGCATACCTAGAGGATCAATGATGTTGGATCGACAGACACGGTAACGACACAGGTGGTAGGTACAGACACTGGAAATAGCAGTGAGAATACGTGGATCGCAGTTGATATAGCAGTGCTCTATCATTTGCGGCGGACAGTCAGAGCCGCATGAGCGGATTACAGCTTTCGGTACGCTCGAATAAACTGGACGGCAAGTGGTCTTCACAATTTTCAAGAAACGAACCGAGAAGTTCTGCAGATCCCAGTGGCTACGCGGTCTAAGGAGTGGGTCTGCAGGCACTCGCTTCCTGGGTCTGCAGGTTCGAATTCCACCAGGGGAATGGATGTCTGTTTCTTGTTGAAGTTGTATGTATTGTCAGCTAGAAGCCTCTGAGACGGGCCGATCGCTCATCCAGAAGAGTCCTACCGAATGCGAGGGTGTCTAACTGAGCGTCATCTCGAAATGTCAAAGATGAGGAGGCCTAGGCCCATCAGGGTTGTCCAGCCATAAAAAAAAAACAGGAAAATCGCCTGTAATTGTCGAAGAAAAGTCGGTCTTCTTCCCATAACTCGAAATAACATCTGCCGAATGCTAGTTACTAGCTCCACCTTTTGAAGCCAAATTCTGATATCAAATTATCGAAATTAAAAAAAAAAACATAAAGGTAGCAGTGTATGTGACATGTTAATTAATAAACGTCTCATCCAGTATTACTTAAAAAGACACGTTTTCTCGTAGATGATACTCGTGTTTTCGTGCAGCTTCCGCCGCAGTATTCCTGTGTACAGTATAAACGCATATACAAGGTGGTTCAAATATGACCGGGACTGTTTGTGTGTAAATCTGGCGACATCAGTCCTGGTCATATTTGAACCATATATATATATATTATATATATATGCACTTCTATTTGCAACAGGTCCACAGGCCTATATTTTTCCAAGCGCAATTTTGCTGTGTTTGAATAGTTCACTTGCCTTTACGTTCTTATATTTCAGACTACGTCTACTGCAGCAAAATGCAGTCAGACAACAGGTACTGTACTGCCTAAGGCAATAACACGTGTTTTAATGGATTTCACTTAATATAAACCAAATATTTCAAATACGTTTTGCAGATGGCAATATGATGCTTACGATATCAAGGATGAACGCCCAAGCACATTGCGTATCAAGTTATGGTGGTGCACACCTATGGCCAGCAGCAAGACACAGATCTGGTCTGCACGCAGTGTAGAAGTAAGAACTCCCAAATGCCTTCAGAGAATTGAGTCCGGTCATCCAGCCTGCAGGCCGCTCCTTTGTCAAGACTAGAGGTTAACGTGGCTTTCTAACATCAGTCTTTCCGTTAGATTGTGTAGTCAGTATAGCGACTAGCTACGGGCTGGAAGGTTCGGGGATGGAATCCCGGGGAGGCGAGATTTTCCGCAACCGTACGGAACGGCCCTGGCGCCCATCCAGCCTCCTATTCAATGGGTACCGCGTATTTACCGGGGATAAAGCGGTCAGGGCGTGGCGTTGACTACCCACCCACATCTAGCGCCGATGTTAAAGAAGGAGTAGAGCTATACATCTACTCCCCCTCTGGGCCTTCGTGGCCTGTTTTAGGGTGAACTTCACCTTTACCTCATGACTTCTCTTACCGACAGAAATTTATGCCTCTGTACCGCATGGGCCATTGGGTTTAACATTTTCGCTCGCTTTGCAGATGGTTGTGTTAGGACAAACAGTGGATGTCAGTAGACTACCGACGTGAAAATATTTTCCTGTATCCGTCCCAAAGAATTACACCTACTACCAAAATACTGTAATACGCGCGTTCCACATTACAACATTTATTCACTCAGAACATTCTTCCAAAGGCCAACAAAACCGCATTGCAATCAAACTCATATATATGTATTCACCACAAGCTTGAAGCCTTTGTTAAAATGTGTGTGCTTATTTGGGTATCTCGCACACAGTGCTGAAGTGGTTTGGCGTCGACCAGAATAATGTAACATGGTTGTGAATGAGGGGCACAGGAAATTAGGTTAGTCCATTTCCGGAAATCGCCTTAACCATTTGCCTGAGTTGCATATAAAAATTCAGTCCCAACGTAACAAAGCACACAGTCCGTGTCAATCGGAGTTTATTTTACGAATCATACCAAACTCACAAATACCACGCGCGACATAGTTTCTTAATGTCCCAGCAGGCGGTACATATAATTGTCACAAGGTTTCAAGGAGGTAAGAGAAGGAGGAAAGTCCTTTGCATTCAAATTCTTCTTGCATTTCAACTTAAAAAAATTTGTTTCCAAAGTCTTGTCTTCTCCGAGTACAAAATTTATTTATGAATTGTTTTGATGTTTTGCTGACCGTGCATCTCAGCATAATCTTAGTAATTAACCAACATAATGCATAAATTATTGTTTTACAATAAATTTATTAAATGCCTTTACATGTTTCGAGCACTATGTGTTCATCATCAGGAGGTCAAAATTGTATTATACAGCATCTGGTATCATCAGACCTGTAGGTGGCCGTCCGGTGCACAGGTTGAGAGAAGTTGGTAGGGGCATGTAATGAACTTACAAAACAATAATTTGTGCATTAAGTTGGTTAATTACTAAGATTATGAATTGCTGTTGACTGTATAATAAAGGAAGTCAAACTGATCGTTAGTGCATTTTATTTAATTACACTTTATCAAACGGATAGTTTCATTACTTTTTGTGGTACATTTAGAGAGGCTGTCAATTGTAAAAAGCTTTTTGTTCTGAATAATTAATCTGAGAAGACTGGCAAGAAGGAGGATTATTTTCATGCACTAATTAACCTACAGACACTCCAAGAATCATGAAGCATATGCCAATTATCCTACATCAAGGAGCAGCATGAAATCCGGGAACTTCCAGAATACCAATCATGAGAGATATCCACTCAAACAGCATTCGATGTAGTTGATAGTGCGTACAGCACTGTGGGATCGCTCCGTTTTTATCCAATTTCACGCACTTAAATACAGTATATAAGTAACAATGAGTAATGCACTAGTGTTGTTTCACAAAACTTTTTTTTTTGTGGCGCAACGGCCCTACTCGGGCCCTGGTTGCCTCATTGTTGAGGTTTCGAGGTCACACACAATTAGTCACAACATATTTTGTAGGGACCACTCTGGACGAGGGATCGGCCCGTCGCAGGGACCTCTGCCTGATAACATACGACATTCACAAGAGACAGGCACCTATGCCCCCGGTGGGATTCGAACCCGCAATCCCAGTAAGTGAGCGGTCGCAGACCCACGTCTTAGTACGCGCGGACACCGGAATCGGCATTCAGAAGCATGCTAATGTTATTTAACGAAAGCTAAGCCTTCACAGATTATGCCTAGAAATAACGCTATCATCAAACATTTCTTTCAAAATTACTCCTTATAAAAAACTGGCAGTTGTTTAGTTCATCTGCTAACGATATTCTTTCAGTTACAGAAATTAGCCTATGCAGCGTAAAATGAGGTGGTAAGATATCATGAATGAGAGGTAAGAATTTAGCTGACAGCTGTCCTTCCCTGTTTCGAGATATCCCAGACCATTCCTGGAGACGTATCTCTCATTCTAGCCAGTAATCAGGTCCAGATCCGAACCAAAGACTCCTGAATATGGAAATTATCTCACTGCAACACGCTCTTTGCTTTTCATAGTTCGTTTCAAACTTTTTTTAGCGTTATAAATGTGGCAACTTGGTTAGTTCAGCCTGTACCTTATTTTAATGTTTCAGTTCTAAATTATATACAGTTAGGTAACTCGCCCGTGCCTACGTGTTCGATACAGTCTACACCTCCCGTTTTCCAGGATTCTGAATCCAATGTACAGACATCTAGTAGAACTCTTCGCACGTGCATGGCTTCTACCTACACGGGACAGCAGACAGGACATGAAGACATACAAACATGCCTCGACTGGACTGCGAAAGCACGCCATAGATTCCATCCTGTTGGTTTCTCACAATGGCATACGACTCATTGGCATACACCTAATCTTATTTTTGGGCTTTGCTCATCGTATAATTTTTATTGAAATAAGACGTTTCGGCAGTAGAACCGGCTTCCGAAACGTCGTGTTTCTTTAAAAAAATTAGATAGACAAAGTTCAAAACAGAAGATTGTGTCACGACACAAATGTTCGAGCGGTAGAGAACAGTACGGGCAGAACGCAACAGAATAGGAATTTACTCGTATTTCGCTATGTTATATGCGTCTGCCACCACAACCCAAGTCTCAGTTTGCAGTACAGAGAAATGTGTCTCTAACAGTGCGTGATTTCAGGCTTCCACCGCAGTATAAATGAGATCTACTCTCTGTTAGGATTTTACTGATAGAATGGTAGTTTCGAACCGATGTTTCGGAACAACGTATCTGTCCCATCTTCCAGGGTAAAGCAGTCCAAGAAGAACTCTCCTTTGCCTGCTTGATCCTTGAAGACGGGACCGTTAGGTTGTCCCGAAACGTCGGTACGAAACTATCATTATACGCTGCGTAAAATCTCAAGAGAAGCACAGACCGCATCTAATCTTCCGTCTGACAGTTTTGACTCTGAAAGGAGGGCAAGGTAAATTACTGAGAACTTGCTTTTCCATGTCCACCGCTACGGAACATGCTACTTTGTTCGTAATCGTCTGAATTTATGAATCAATTATTTAAATACTCCTTATCAATCCCCATGCAATGCAATATTCTGCTTAAAAACACAGTCGAAATCCGATTACAGCTTCCGGTCCTTTACACATATTAGCAGCCCACAACCATGAATTCCACGGATAATGTTCGTATCAACTGAACACAGTCGACTGCAGAGATAAAGCTGGTCCATCAGGGGTAACATGTAGAAAGGGGCATCGGTGTGGAAAAAGAGATGGCAGCCTATGTGTTGAGGGAGGCTACAGTATTCTGTAAGGGCAGAGATCGGCTCTGTTTAAGAAGGGCGCTCTATACAACAAGCGTTTCACGAAGCCTTAGCCTCCTTTACGTCTGAAATTGGATCTACGAGCGCATTAATGTGTGCTACACAGACAAGAGGCAGAGCGGCTGTTTCTCTTCATTTACAAGAGCCAGGGAAGAATTCAAAACACCGTAAACTGAATGTGATGCCGGTTTAATGTACACAGCTACATCCTGCGCATGGGTCAAAAGGACGGGTTTGGAAGAAAGCGATCTTGACTTACTGCAATTTGCTAACACAGCACCATCGTGGACACTCAGAAAGGCCGTAAAATATAACCACTGACTTCCAAATATATAACTAATTTGACCAGTAATTGTACTTGTATTTCGACGTTCGTCCTTCCAGGAGCCAGAAGGACTTTAATTCACCAGCTACGCACGTGCGGCCTATAGCTTATGTGCACAACTCGGTGCATCGCATAATTCTTCTTCAATCTATTTTGTGAGATAAATGATAAGGTTCTTTTCCACAGTCTCTCTGTCGCCTTTAGAAATGCAAAAACAAGCATTTCTCTTTTGAATCGTTGCCGAATGTAATATAAAACCACGGTCTACTTGTTAGCCATGTGATGTGCGAAGACATAAGGCAGCCAGTGACGTCATACTCCATCATTAAAGCTCGCAGGACTTCGGCCGCTTAGACGCCATGATAACTACTAGCCTGCCACCTGCTGTAACTTTAAGAAACTGGTCATTTTACCCACACAGCGTAAATAGATACTGATTATTTACCTGTAAGTAATTAACCCACTGATCTTTATAATCCTGTTAATAATGGGCATAGACTGTGTTTCTGTGATGTAAGGACGAAATTTTTACATACAATTTAAAATAAGTAAATAAAATATGTTACAGCAAATACACTTCATATGCAGTAACACGTGGTCTTTGCTCCTGAAGATGGGCATAAAGATGCCCGAAACATGTTGAGACATTGTCAATAATCAACATCCATAATTGACAATAAAC
>Ga0123357_10006417_pt1 | contig 14345 bp, 8 predicted proteins | sample TergutEmb28metaG_FD_89873 | JGI IMG/M metagenome (GOLD analysis project Ga0123357, IMG submission 89873) | Embiratermes neotenicus P4 segment gut microbial communities from Petit-Saut dam, French Guiana - Emb289 P4 | ecosystem: Host-associated > Arthropoda: Insects > Digestive system > Gut ...
CGGCGTCCAATCCACTCCTGTCATATCGATATCGCCGGTTAAGATATAAAATACGCCTGTTGTTGCTTTATTACCTGAAGCAACCTGAGTTCTCATCGCAACCAGGTCGGCGACCGAAGCTATCTGATACGGGTCGTCACTCGTTCCGCTTCCGACAGAAGGCTGCGCGCAGATTTGCATTAATGGCATGCCAAGAATTATTGCCGCCATGAACCATTTTAATAAATTTGTTTTCATTTTGTAAATTATTAATGCTGCTTTAACAGATTAATTTATTTACCCCTAAATCCCCTAAAGGGGACTTTTGAGGCATAAAAAGACCGTAGTTTATTTCGGTTTTTTCAGGAACTGAAGTCCCCTTTAGGGGATTTAGGGGTAAAACTCCGTGAAACTTCGGATTTAATAACTCATGCTGTTTCATAAATTAATCTGTTAAAGTAGAAATAAATATAATGTAAATTATTTTATTATTATTTTCTGTACAGATTCTTTTCCTGCATTTTTTAGTTTCAGAATATATACTCCCTGATTGGCCGGAATTGAAATCTGATTATTTACCTGACCTGCAAACAAGGCTTTGCCTGTTACGTCATAGACCGACAGGAACAAAGGTTCGAAAGCGGTAACCTGAATGTTTAAATCCGAACCGGATATGCTCCATGATTTTTTCTCTGTCTTATCGATGGATGTTATTGTGCTTAAAATTTTTCCGCTACCGGAGACGATATCGATGGCGTTACCCTTGGTAAGCAAAGCTGTAAATTCGAAGCTGCCGTCGTCTGTGGAGGTTGCCTTAAGCGCCCTTACTCCATTAGGGGCGTTTACTGCATTAAATTTACCAAGTTCAATGTCGGATGCCGACACGGTAATGCCGGTTGCTTCGATCAAACCATTGATTTGAGATACCAACCAATCTGTAACTTCCTTTTCAGTATTGGCTTCGGTATAAACAACATCATATTCACCGAGGTTAACAACAGCATCTTTTGCCTCATCAACGCTGGTTTTGTCTGCAGATAAATCTACCGGATACGTTTGCCATTGAAATATCGGGAACTTGCCGTCTTTCATTTGCCATACGGTATCAAAATCCCAACCGGAATAGGAATAGTTGGCTTTTTGCACTAATTGCAATAAACTTTTTGCATGTGCGGGGTCTACCGATGGAAAATATTTACTGCAAGCAAAATAATTTGTTGATGCAGTGTTTAATTGGAGACAAAATGGGTCTAAAGTAGTGCCTGATGCTGCTTTTGCCATCACAAAAACAGATGTCAAAGTTGTAGAATAGTTGTTAACATTAGTACCGGCATACCCACCGATTACTCCATATCCGGTACCGCCTGTAGATTCTATGGTTGCAGCTACATAACAATTTTCTACTTTTTCATTTTTTGCTGCGCTAATATTTCCTATGAGTCCTCCCACTTTTGTTGCTCCGATGATTTTAGTTGTCGGATCAACATAAATATTCCTGATAATATTTGCACCGGCATTGATTGTTCTTCCAACAAGACCTCCTACTTCATTATTTCCTGTAAGAGTACATCCAACTACAGCTATTTGTTCTACAGTAGCGTTATTTAAATTGGCAGCCAATGCGCCTACACTATTATTTGTACTATTGCTATTATTTCCCGTGATTGTAAGGTTTCTAAGCTCTAAATTTCTAACCGTACCTAACAAACGTCCAAAAATACCTCCGGTCAAGCCTTTTCCTGTGTAAGTGTATGTCAAATTCTGGATAGCATATCCCTTACCATCGAGGCTTCCTGAAAAAGCCACGTCTACAGTATGATCCGTCGTATCATCATCCGGCGCATCATACAAGCCAATTGGCAGCCAATCGCTTACTCCTTCCAAATTAATATCCTTTGTTAGATAATATTTTCCGGTAGGGTTGGTTCTCATCTTTTCAAAATCTTTATATTCAGAAATCGGTATTCCGTTGGGGTCGGGTTCTCCCGTAATTGTTCCGCTCTTGCCTGCGTTATCGGTGGCGTCTCCTTTAGAAAGCTTAACAGTGAAGTCGAAGCTGCCGTCGATACCCATGGAGGCTTCCGCAAAGTTACTCACTTCAATATCAGCTGCCGATACGGTGATACCTGTCGAGGCAATCAATATATTAATTTGATTTACCAACCAATCCTGAACGTCTGGTTCTGTATTGGCTGTAGCCTGAGCCACTGTGTAGGAAGCATTTTGAATAGCGGTTTTTGCTGCCGCAACAGCTTCTTCGTCGGTCATTTCTCCCGGATAGGTTTGCCATTTGAATATCGGAAAGTTGCCTTCCGCAATTTTCCAGATTCCACCGTTATCGTTACCGTCATCAAGTTTTTCATAAAATATCCAACCTAAATCTTCGTAGACTGATTTTGTTTTTAAATCTGCCAGGGATTTAAGTTTTGTTCCATCCGAATAGGAAGAAAATACATCGCTACGAGCATAATTCGTTGAAGCGAATACAATTTTGGTTGTGGATGTACAAAATGGATCTGTGGTAGTGCCTGATACTTGATCTGTCAATACAACCGAAGATTTCAAAGTTACCTGAGCGTTTGCACCTTTCATTGCCCCTACCAAACCGGCTGCCACTGTAGCAGTTGCAGTTGCAGTTACAGTCCCCGCTGCATAACAATTTTCAATAGTTAGTTTGTGATCGCCATTGAGATTCCCGATCAATCCTCCAACCTGATCTTTTCCTTTAACTACTACATTCGTGTAACAATCTTTAATTGTGTATGTGGGTGCATTGAGACCCCTTCCAAAAAGTCCGCCCACTTCCACATAGTCAGAAGTAAGGGTGCCTGTAACGTATACATTATTCATAACAACAACGCCGCCTACCGATCCGGCTAATCCGCCGATAGGGAAGGCGCCGGTGCCAGTGTAAACATTATTATTAGTAACATTGACATTTTCAAGCCCTAAATCTTTTATGATATTAGTATTTCCTGCCAATCTGTAAAAGAGTCCTCCTCCACCTTCGGATGCGGTTGTTGTTGTTCCAACTACTCCGGTTTTGAGGACAACAGTTAAATTTTTTATCACATGACCGGCTCCATCAAAATTTCCTGTAAAGTTATTTACCGACCAAGAAGTCCCCTTGTCCGTTACTCCGATAGGCACCCAGTTTATACCTTCCATATTAAGATCAGTCGTTAGTACATAACTTCCTGTTAAGGGGTAGTTCGCATCATTTCCAATCTTTTGCAAATCCGCTTCCGAATTAATGTAAATTTGCGCCGAAGCGTTCAATAATGGTAAGCAAATCATAATTACTACCATTGATAATCTAAAAAACTTGTTTTTCATACATTTATAATTTTAATAATTTTTTGATAACGACATCGTTCGTATTTTCATCGCTCAGACGAAGAATATAGATATTACCTTGTTCCAGCGACAGAACGACATCCATTCCTTTCCGTTCGTTTAATTTATCTCCTCTTATAGAAAACAACTCCGCTTTGAATGGTCTGTTGCCGGAAGAAGTTATCCGGCAATTCGACGAATTGATATATTCAATTTTATAAGGCGATTTTTCCGGATTTTCCGGAGAGAGCCAAGAATTGGCCACATCCAACTGAATGTTTTGTATGACGCAATTTTTCGCTGCATAAGCAGGATATTCGAACTGGACAAATAATTTTTCGCTTGTCAATCCGGCAGGCAAGGGAAGCTCAAAGGGTTGCGATGTGGAAGTAAGATAAACCGTTTGCGAAAAAACTATTTCGTTGGGAGCATCCACTTTTCGCAAGCTCACATTGACCGGCGTCCACAACTGATTACCTTTTCCCGCGAAGGAGAGTTTATAGGAAGCGCCTGTTACCGGGCTGAAATCCCATGAAGGAGATAAAGATGTCTGGTTGATAAAAATCAGTTCCACTGCATCCAGCCAAACGGTTGAAGGGACAGAAGAGCCAAAGTAAAAACCAATCCTGTTTTCTATAGTTGCCGGAACTTCCGACGAATCAAATTCAAACGTTTTCTCCGTTGTTCCGACATCAATTGTTTCATCTATAATTTTCTCGTAATTACCGCTGTTTTTTTCCAGCCGCGCAATCATGGTTACCGCTTTATTTGCCTTGACTTTAAACCGCAGCTTGCAACGTTCGCCCTGATTGAGCGGTACCGCCCAATACAATAATATATTATTGGGTTGCGAACCTGTCTGGGTAACGGCGATTTCGGCGGAATACTTTCCGGAAATGGCATTAGCCGTGTTCAGGGTTAATGTTCCGGCGCCCGTGCCCGATGTTTTAAAAGTCCAGCCATACAGTCCCGCATTAAACTCGCCGTTCAGATAACGCGTTTCCTGTACGAGCCGGGTGTTGTCATCCAGCGTTGATAATGGGAAAACATCATTTTCTTTAGCCCATTCGAACCAATCGTTCCAAAGTTCATCCTTTTTGGCAGGGTTCGACTTCGCCAAATCATTCATTTCGGTGGGGTCGGCGGCAAGATTATACAATTCGAGCGTTCCCGGAGGGTTATTTCCCGCCGTAGTCACTAATTTCCAGTCGCCCATACGGACGGCGATATTTCCTTCGTGTTCCCAGAATATAGGGTCTCTGTCGGTTGGCGTTCCCTTGAAATTAGGCAACATGCTGCTTCCCTGCAACGGGAAAATCTCATTGCCGCCGAAGGTTTTCGGATAAGAAATTTGCGTAATATCCGCGATGGTTTTGTAAATATCTATCACATGCCCTCTACTTTTTTCATAACCGCCTGTCGGGCAGGTAACCCCTGCAGGCCAGGAAACAATCAGCGGCGTTTTGATACCACCCTCGTGGGCAAAATGCTTATATTCCCTGTAAGGCGTATTGCTTGCGTTCGCCCATGACCGGCGATAGCTTTCGTAGCTATCGTCTCCTCCTGTAGGCTGTTTAACTGTTCCGCTGCTGATTTCTTCGGCGCAACCGCCGTTATCGCTCAGGAAGAAAATCAGGGTATTATCAAATATTCCTTTGTCTTTCAATGCTTTGACAATCCGGCCGATACCTTCATCCATCACATCAATCTGCGCGGCGTATATTTCCATACGCTTAGCGAAATCGGTCTTTTTGGGTTCATTGACCCAGGCATTTACCAGCGGATCTCGCTCCGTCAGGATATAACTGTCGTCAATCAAACCGATATCTTTCTGTTTTTTCAACCGGTTCTGGCGGAGTTGATCCCAGCCGATGTCATATTTTCCGGCATATTTGGCAATATCCGCTGCACGGGCGTGCAGTGGCCAGTGCGGAGCCGTGTATGCCACATACATGAAAAACGGAGTGTTTTTATTCTGCCCGTTAATGAATACCACAGCCGTATCGCTTATCGCATCGGTCATATAAAAACCGGCGGGCGCTTTCGACTTTTTATTATTATTGAATACGTTTGGCGAGAAATAACTCGCAGCGCCTCCTATAATTCCGAAGAAATGATCGAATCCCCTCTGATGAGGCCAACTGTCGTTGATACTCTGGTCATTTTTCTGATGGTTCGAGAGATGCCATTTTCCACTCATATAAGTGGTGTATCCTCCACCCTGTTTCAGATATTCGGCGATTGTCAGCGCATTTTTGCTCAGATCGTCCTGATAAGCGCCTTCTCCCCCGTAGGCGGATGCCATCCAGCCCATTCCCGCTTTGTGCGCATACAGACCACTCATTAATGCCGCCCTGGTTGGACAACTTCTCGCTCCGTTGTAAAAATTGGTATAACGAATACCGTGCGCAGCTAAAGAATCAATCGAAGGCGTGTTAATTTCGCCGCCGTAGCATCCTATATCAGAAAAACCCATATCATCTGCCAGAATGATAATGATATTCGGTTTTTCGGCAGCCGAAGCAGCCGGAGCAATAGCGGGAATCAATCCCATGGCCCATGTGAGCCGTTTCATCTTGTTGTTTAACATATATTTATTTATAATACAATTTTTATCCATAATACAATTAAAAACGATAACAAATGTAAAGCCAATTTACATATACATCTGTAATTATTGTTCGCAAACCTTGAAAAATTGTTCATCACCAGAATATTTAACTAAAATGATTCCGATATGTCGTTTTTTGTAATGACATTTGTATGTTTTCAAGTTCATAATTAATACTATGTTGAAATACATCAAATATTATAAACTGGCGCTTGCGTTTGTTTGTTTGTTTTTACTTCCGGATTTATCCGCCAACAGAAACATCCGTTTCATCCATCTGACAAACGACGAGGGCTTGCCTAATAATACCGCTTATTCGGTATGCCAGGATTATAAAGGTTTCATATGGATAGCTACCAAAAACGGATTATGTAAATACGATGGAGAAAGCATTTCAACTTATTATATAAATAGCGACGACGAAAGAAGAGTTTTAAGCAATCAGATGCGCTATGTTTTTGAAGATGATAAGCAGCGTTTGTGGGCGGTTTCTCAGTCGGATGTGATTTTGTATAACAGGGATATGAACAGGTTTGAGTCGGTATTGCATTATGATACCGAAAATTTCTTTATCAGGACAATATGCTCCGATAACGAAAATAATGTATATGCCGCCGGAAACGACCTGTTAATATATGATGAAAAAAAGTGCAAATTCGAACCTGTTCTCGAAAACGAGAAAAAAATAAACAAGAGCATTACAAGTCTTGCAACAGACAAGGAAGGATTGTTATGGGCAGGAACCTTGTTTGAAGGAATGATTTGCGTCGATACTAAAACCAAAAAATCGAATTATTATTCCCACGACAGCAACAATCCGTATTCTGTTATTTCCAACAGGATAATTTCTTTATACAAAGACAGCAGACAACAACTATGGATCGGAACGGAAGACAAAGGAATATGTCTGTACGACAGCGACAGTAAACGCTTTATTTCATTTCCCGCTTTTCCCGATGTGTGCGTAAGGGCTTTTGCCGAAGATCCGGAAGGAAATATCTGGATAGGGACTGAGGATGGTTTGTATATTTACTCTCCCGAAAAAGGAACGTTTACCAATTACAAACAAAGCTACGGCGACAAATATTCCCTGAACGATAATGCAATATATACCATATTCCGCGACAAAGAAGACAATATGCTTCTCGGCACTTATTTTGGCGGAATAAATATTTTCCCCAATTCATTCCGGTCATTCCATTATTATAATTATGGTAATTCCAACCGGTTTTTATCGGGAAAAGTGGTGAGGCAAATTGTTGGCGATGAAGCAGGCAACCTGTGGATTGCTACCGAAGACGGCGGTTTGGATTATTATAACCGGCAAACGGATTACTTTGAATATTTCAAACCGGATAAAAATCCCAACAGTATTTCTTACTACAACGTCCATTCATTGCTTATGGACAGCAATCAAAATCTGTGGGCGGGTACCTATTTAGGGGGATTGAACAAGTATGACCTGAAAACCAAGCGGTTTACCCATTATTCCCATAAGAAATATCCGAATATGATCGTTGATAATGTGTTTTCCTTGATTGAAGATAAAGAACATCAGATATGGGTAGGAACTACGAATGGATTAACGGTTCATAATCAAGAACAAGACAGGTTTACCCGCTTTAAGCCTCAGCGGTTCGGAGCTAAAAGTGTTAACCACCTGCTGCAGGATTCCGAAGAAAATATATGGATTGCTACGAGGAAAAACGGATTGTACCGTTACAGCAAAGATACGGGCAACCTGTCTAATTTCTTTCATACGTCTGCAAAAAACAGCTTGCCTGACAATTACGTTAATTACATTTTTGAAGACAGCAGAAAAAATATCTGGATTGGAACATACGAAGGAGGCTTATGCAGGTATGATAAACAAACGAATTCATTTACCGGTTACAAAGAAGAAAACGGACTGCCGTCTAATACTGTTTTCGGAATAATCGAAAGTAATTCGGGCAATCTCTGGATAAGCACAAACAACGGATTGAGTTGCATGGATGTTAAAAGCGGCGCTTTCACCAATTATTCGGTCAGCGAAGGGATTCCTAATAAGCAATTCAATTACAATTCCGTTTATAAAGATCCGCAGGGTATGTTGTATTTCGGCACAATCAACGGCATGATAGCTTTCAACCCCGAAGATATAGAAACAACAGAATATACTCCCCATGTGGAATTTACGGATTTTAAAATATTCGGTAAAAGCGTTACTCCGGATGAAAGCGAGTCTCCTCTGTCGAAAAATATTGAAGAAGTTGAAGAAATCCACCTGAACAGCAAACAGGCTCAATCGTTTACTCTCGAATTTACCGTTCCCACACTGAGTCATGCAAACAGTACCTTTTTCGCCATTAAACTGAATACCGATAATAATTGGAGTTATATCGGCCAGCAGCGACATGTAACCTACGCCAATCTTCCGCACGGGAAATACAAAATAATGATAAAAGCCGCTTTCAATAACAACTGGACAGGTGACAAACCGGCAAAATCAATCATCATCATAATCGATCCGCCTTTTTGGTTATCGACTGCCGCTTATTTAATTTATATGCTTGCTATTGCAGGTGTAGCTATATTCTTATATAACTATTTACGGCGAAGGCAAAAGGAAAAGAATCTTATCCTGTTGGAACGGCTTGAAAAGGAAAGAATTAAAGAAGTCAATAATCTGAAGTTGAATTTTTTCACCAATATTTCCCATGAGCTAAAAACGCCGTTGAGCTTGATTTTAACGCCTCTGCAATCGTTTTTGAACAAAAATATTTTCAATCAGGAAATACGTCCGAAGATGGAGTTAATTACGAATAATGCTCTGCGTATGAACCAGCTGATCGACGAATTAATACTTTTCATCAAAGCGGAAACGAAACAGGAGAAGATTCGTGTGAAAAAGGGCGATTTGCTGAATTTTATCGGAAATATCAGCGAGGGATTCCGCGTATTAGCCGATGAGAAAGAGATTGAATACCTCGTCGACATATCGCCTTCGACCGAAGAGATCAGGTTTGCGCCGGAAAAAGTGGAAAAAATTGTTTATAATCTGTTGTCCAACGCCTTCAAATACACAGGGTCGGGAAAAATTGTCCTGACGGCTTTTCTCAGTCATGAGGCTGATTATGTTTATTTGAATTTAACCGTTTCGGATACCGGAATAGGAATTTCGCCTGATGAAATCGAAAAGATTTTTGAGAACTACTATCAGGTAAAAGATTTTACCAAAGGAAAGAAAACCGGTTTCGGCATCGGGCTGGCGCTTACGCGGGAATTGGTTCTGTTGCACAAGGGATCGATAAGCGTAAGCAGCGAACCGGATAAAGGCAGCGTTTTCACCGTAAAACTGAATGTCGATTCCGGCGCTTTTTCTCACGACGAGATTTCGGACAACGACGCCGACGCCCGTTTCATTGAAGAATACAAGTATTTATCGGTGAAGCCGGAAAACAAAGAAACCGCTGCTCGTGAGAATACGGCTGACGAAGAAATATCCGACAGGCAATATAAAATGCTGATTGTGGAGGATAACCGGGAATTACTGAATTTCTACCGCGAACTGTTCAGCGATGTTTATACCATTATTATGGCGGAAAACGGCAAAAAAGGATTGGAGGCGGCAAAATCCCAATTACCCGACATCATCATCAGCGACATCATGATGCCTGAAATGACGGGAACGCAATTGGCCCATAAACTGAAAGCATCGCTGGATACTTGCCACATACCGTTGATTCTCCTGACTTCAAAAACCGGAGAAGAAGCGCAATTGGAAGGATACGACAGCGGCGCGGATTTATACATCGAAAAACCTTTCAATCCGGTTTTGATGCGGAAACAAATTTCCAATCTGCTCAATACTAAGGAAAACCAGAAAAAACTATATCTCGCCAATAAGGTTGAATTAGACGATATTGTAACCAATGCCAGGGATAAAAAATTAATCGCCGATATTGAAAATATTATCATGAGAAATCTGTCTAACAGCACATTTTCTATCAATGACATTCTAAAGGAAATAGGAATAGGGCGTACCCTCCTCCATGTGAAGTTGAAAAGTATGGTAGGGCTTTCTGCAACGGAGTTTATCAACAATGTCAGGATAAAAGAATCTGTAAAACTGCTTTTATCGGGACGTAATATTTCCGAAGCCGCTTATGCTACAGGATTTTCATCGCCGGGTTATTATACCCATTGCTTCAAGAAAAAATTCAACGTTTCACCCACCGAATATATAGCTACGTTGCGTGGCGCATTTTCAAAGCAATAGCGAAGTTGGATTGTTAAAGCGTTATTCGAAGTATCTATTTTCATTTCCCCGATTTTCTTCTGTTGCAATCTCGACATAGCATTTGACAATTTTCTTCGGTTGTTTTTCCACCTTCGTGCCAAGGTGTTATGTGGTCGGCTTCCATTTCGGCAATGTCAAATTTGATTTTGCATTTTACGCAAATTCCGTTTTGTCAACGCCTTTGAGAAACTGACAAATAGAAATTGTGCGTTGTTGCCCATCAATTACTTCAAAAGTTCCGTCTTCTCGTACTGCCCAATACATTACATTGAGCGGAAATTTCTTTGTAACGGTGTTTATTACGGCATCTCGCTGTTTGTCTTTGTAGATAAATTCACGCTGATAAGGTGGGCGAATATCCAATATTCCACCAAAACCAACAACGCCGTTTTCGGCATTGTCTTGGTAGCCATTGGCTAATTCTCTGATTGTTATTTCTTTGAGTTCGATATGCATACTGTTTTATTTTTGATAAGTATTCGTGCATAAGGAACATCTACGACACCATTTGTCATCATATACAAATCGCCATCAACTGCACCTCTTTTTTGAACTTCTTTTCTGTATTTTTTGTGTTCTTCTTTGTAGGGTTGAACGCCAATTTCTATCCCCGAATTGGAAATCCCTAAACCGATTATCTCGAATTGGTCAGGATTATATTTATCTAAAAATGTGATAGGAACACCCATAGCGCCTGTATAATCGACAGGAATATCTTTGGTGGAACTAATATTTATCGCATTATAGTTTTCATATTTTGGGTATTCTTCTGAACTATAAGGTTTGTAAAGTATTAGATCCTCGTGTCGCTTTGAAATGTCAAGATTTGTAAACCAATGAACGCCCGAAACTCTTATCATACCTTCTCTATGGTCGCCCGCTGTTGCGTAATCTTCATAATGTTTGTTAATAAAATGTCCTGCTCCTCCATTAAATCCGTATCCTAACCATATTTTGTTTTCTTTTATGAGTTTGAATATTTCTTTGTACGAAATTGCATTTTGGTGTCCAATTATCACAAATTTTTTATCGTATTCGATAAGTTGTGAGACATATTCACAAAAGAGCGAAAATGGCGGATTTGTTACAACAATATCTGCTTCTTTCAAAAGTTCAAGACACTCTTTACTGCGAAAATCACCATTAGCATTAAGGCGGGTTAAATGATTTTTATCACTGGATAACAACAATTCAACATCTGTTAAATCTACCGCACCGTCATGGTTCATATCAGGGGTTTCGGTAATTACTATTTTATGCGGTTTTTTTGTTGTTTTGTTTTCTTCACTCTCATCGTCAAATAGAGAAAGTTGAATATTGGCAATCGGCGACCCTATGTAACAGGTTGCAATAAGTTTTTTTAGTCCTAAAAAATTAAATTTCAGAGCAAAGTATTTAAAAAAGTTACTTTCATACGGGTCATCACAATTACAATAGACAACTTTATCTTTAAAGTGTTTTTCGTAATACCTCAATTCTCGTTCAATATCGGATAATTGAGTGTAAAACTCGTCTTTCTTGGCATCTTTTGCCTTGTGCAAATCTTTATTTTTTGAAACTTGTGCCATAATTTATTACCCTTTTTATGAAACACAAAGATACAACTTTTTTTTCAATTATCTCAATTTTTTTTTTACTTTCAGCCGCCGTTGTGTCGCCCGCGCATTGCACACAACACAACAGTTATTGACAAACAGGATAAAAAATTTACTGAACATAATCGCAATGATTCAAAACAATATTGCATACCTTAATGAATATTAATACCTAATTTTATACCCTAATTTTAATTCTAAACTTAATTTAAGAATGAAAAAAAAACTGATCAGTCTTAATTCAATCGGATTGCTGGGTTGCATCCTCCCTTGCGTTTATGCACAGAAAGATGCGCGTCCGAACATCATTATTGCGCTTGCGGATGACATGGGTTACTCCGATATCGGATGCTACGGAAGCGAGATACCTACGCCAAACATTGACCGGCTTGCCGAAAACGGCTTGAGATTCCGTCATTTTTACAATACCTCAAGAAGTTGTCCAACCAGGGCGTCGTTACTGACAGGACTTTATCAGCATCAAACCGGCATCGGCATGATGACGACCGAAGCCGGTAGTAATTTCGATTTCGGCGTAGCCGGATATCGCGGATATCTGAACAAGAATTGTGTAACCATTGCCGAAGTGTTGAAAGAAGCCGGTTATCATACCTACATGGCGGGAAAATGGCATCTTGGATCGGATACTTTGTATAAACGTCCGTTACAACGCGGGTTTGAGGAGTATTTCGGAAGCTATGCCGGCGCGTTCAGTTATTTCGATCCTCAAGCGCCCCGTGGTCTGATTGACGGCGCCGACACAATACGCGCTCCCAAAGGTTTTTATACGACAGACGCTTTTACCGACAGGGCTATTCAAGACATAGACAAGAATAAAGACGGACGTCCCTTCTTCCTTTATTTAGCTTTCAATGCACCTCACTGGCCATTGCAGGCTAAAGAAGATGATATTCAAAAATTTGTCGGAAAATACATGACCGGCTGGGATAAACTTCGGGAAGATCGTTTGAAAAAACAGGTCGAACTGGGTCTTTTTGATGAAAACACGGTACTCTCGCCTCGCGACGAGCGTGTCCGTGCATGGGATGAAGTCAGCGAGGAGCAAAAAGTAAAAAGCGATTACCGCATGGCTGTATATGCGGCGCAGGTTTACGCCATCGACAGAAATATTGGCAAATTGATTGATTATCTGGAAAAAACCGGACAATTGGATAATACGCTGATTATTTTTCTGAGCGATAACGGAGCTTGTGCAGAGCCTTACAAAGAATTTGGCGGAGGGCTGCAAACGGAAATCAACGATCCCGAAAAATCAGGTTCCATATCTTATGGTATCGGCTGGGCAAACTTGTCCAACACCCCTTTCAGATTGTATAAAAATAATCCCACAGAAGGCGGCATCGCCACGCCGTTTATCGCCCATTGGCCGGCAAAAATAATATCGGAGAAAGGAAAATTTACCGATGTAAGAGGTCATATTCTGAATATAATGCCGACTATCCTTGAAGCAACCGGAGCAACCTATCCGAAAGAATATCAAGGTTATGCAATACAACCTTTCGAAGGTATCAGCCTGTTGCCTACCTTGCTTGGTAATGAACAGAAAATAGATGGCTACCAATTTTTCGAGCATTCGTATAACCGCGCTGTAACCAAAGGGAAATGGAAAGCTATTTCAAGAATAGGTTCCGATACCTGGCAATTATATGACATCGAAGCCGACCGCACCGAATTGCACGACCTGTCGGCGCAATATCCCGACGTAGTTACCGATTTGGCAGCCCGTTGGGAAGATTGGGCAATCAGGTGTAAAGTTTTACCTAAAGGAGAAAGAACAAAAAACAGTTATGATTAATTCTACTTTAACAGATTAAAAATTAAATAAGAGATATAAAAATTAAATGAGAGATAACTGAAATCGAGCGTTAGCTATCCCCCTTTGGAGGGGGCAGGGGGAGGAGATGCTAAAAATATTTTTTAACGCAAAGGCGCAAAATCACAAAGTCGCTAAGAAAATAAAACTTTGTGTCTTCGTGTTCTTTACGTTAAAAGATCCTCCCCCTGCCCCCTCCAAAGGGGGATAGCTAACGCTCGATTTCAATAATTTTTAATCTGTTAAAATAGAATTAAAATACACTTTGTATTTAAGTGATAATAAAAATGGAACAGAAAGCTAAATTTTCAAAGACAGCCTTTGCTGGTCTTTTATTAAGTCTTTCCCTTCAGGCGCAGGCAAAAGGTGATGAACGCCCCAATATCATTGTCATATTGGCAGATGATCTGGGATATTCCGATATTGGGTGTTATGGCGGAGAAGTGCAGACGCCCAACTTAAACCGTCTGGCTGAAACAGGACTCCGTTTCACCCGTTTTTATAACACCAGCCGGAGCTGTCCCACACGCGCATCACTGCTTACCGGATTATATCAGCATCAGGCCGGAATCGGCCGGATGACTTTCAACGATAACAAGCCCGGATACAAAGGCGAACTGTCGAAAAATGCGGTTACGATTGCAGAAGTATTGAAAGCAGCCGGTTATCAGACAGGCATGGTAGGCAAATGGCATGTATCGGAAACCC
>Ga0123357_10006418_pt1 | contig 14344 bp, 11 predicted proteins | sample TergutEmb28metaG_FD_89873 | JGI IMG/M metagenome (GOLD analysis project Ga0123357, IMG submission 89873) | Embiratermes neotenicus P4 segment gut microbial communities from Petit-Saut dam, French Guiana - Emb289 P4 | ecosystem: Host-associated > Arthropoda: Insects > Digestive system > Gut ...
ACTAGAGTAGATTAGAAATGTAAAACAATTTACATCAATTAATGCAAAGATGGTTTGACAGTAGAACGAATATTTTTATTAGTAAATGTTAATGTTCATAATGAATGGTTACTAATAAATGAGGGCTAATACTGGTGGGATTTAGTATACATGTAGAATAGTTTATTGTGGTAATTATGCAGGACTTGTACACAGGTCAAACTGACTGTTAACAGCACCGAGAAGTTGGCATGCCCAAGTTTACAGCTGTGTTTTATGTGATGATATGCTGGAGACAGGTGCTGGTAAACACTTTGTGTTGTTACTAACTCTTTTACAGGATTCCTTCAAGTATGTGCTTCAAGTTATGATACTGTATTTTATGTGTAGAACATGGTGCAGGTGTTATGGCTTGAGGGCAGACTTATTCTCGCATTTCTTTCCCAGGTGGCTGCAGCTTTCTGAAACAGGGAGTGGTGTTTGTCTTGTTTGTACTGAGTGTAGTGCTTCTTCTGTGCTTTTCATTGCAGTGGATCCTTCATTATCTGACTTCATTTTGTTAAGGAAGATAACCAAATACTGAAAGCTGGCCCTTTGTTGTTGCTGAATTATGAAACAGTGGCACCTGTGTGCAGAGAGTGATACCTTTTCTGAATATAGTATTTTACACCATACTCAAAAATCTATAGTAGTCTCCAGAAAGTATGCATTTTACTACTTGCTAACATGAATTGCATGGTGGAGCTTATATTTGTTACTACACGGATATGTAACACATTTTGAGACTGTTGCTTATTGCAAAAATGTATTTGCAAATAAACATGTAAGGGACAGTAACATCTGTTCTTTTTGCACAAAAGGGTATTTTGTGAATGCTCTTAGATTGCATACAAATGGCAGCCCCTTATTCGGTGCTGTCACCACTTTGTAAGAAAAAAATCACAGCATATGTTATTTCATACCTGGGCGTCACGTCAGAGACAGATGAAATTATAGATGTGTTTACATCAGTGTATGAAATACTTGCATGTATCATTAAAATGATAAAACATGGAAATATTTCTAATGTTTTAAGCTAGATAAGAGGTTCTGCTGTAATGTAATATTTTGTACTTCATTTTCTGTTCTTTTTGCACCCTTAGGATCACTGTCTTGCAGCAGAATGTTAATACACATTATTTCTCTACTGAATAACTAACCCACTTTACTTTTTAGCAGATAGGTTCTGTACTTGTGCTTAATTGCATACTTGTGTTTCAAGGTAAGTACAGTGAAGGTAAGCAGATATTGGCAAATTAATATGCCAAGTAGTTTTGTTATGAACCATACACTGGGGTCGTTCTGTAAGTAATCTTTTGTTGCGTGAATTAATTGCAGTGCTGAATCATTTTGGGCTCCAAAAGTTGGCTGTTGCCCTAACTGTTGTGAGTTATCTTGTTCATAAATACAAATTTGTTTTGAATTCCAGCAGTCATGGGATGTCAAGACATTTTCCCAAGGTCTGTTTAAATGCTTATTCATTTGAAGCCCCATGGCAGAGGCTGTCATAGCCTTGACAGTTTTAAGTTTGAACCCTGAGAATGACATTTTAGCAGGAACCAGTGTATATTATTATGTACACAGCTTAAATGTACTTTATTTAGTGATGAAAGTGAACAGGGGGAGGAGGGATCAGAGCTCACTAGCAACAAGTTTAACTTGATAAATGCAGAATATGTACAGGCAAGTTACTGAAAGTGTCCTTTTGAAAAACTGGTGAATAATATGTACTTTACAAACAGCAAATATTGGGATGATATAATAAGGGGACTGAGTGGGTAGGGCACATCACTTACTTGGAGTGGATGAAAAAGTAATACAAAAGTTTTCAGGAAACATGTTGTTGTAATGAAAAGGTACATTTTAAAGAAAATGTTTGCAGGTATGGGCTGGATTTATCTTGCTCAGGATGGATTCCAGTAATTGACTTTGGTCAACACAATAATGGACGTACATATTCTGTAACATATGGGAAATTTTGTTAGTATCAAAGTGACTGGTTTTGAAGAGGACTGTTGTTCATAATGGATGGTTGTTGGGGACAAATATTTGGATTTGTAGGGGAACAGCATTTGTTTTTGTCCACACACTGTTTTTGTGGTGCTGCTTCCTACTCCTGCTTCATAGTCAGAAGGTGGAATGTGGAAGCTAGCTATCCTCACTGTGATTTTTTGTCATTTTCCTCAGTACATACACAAAATACCAGAATAGCATCCTTAAATTAGACCGTGACCACTTGCTGCACATATTTTTCGATTCATTATTTATTGATCTATGTATTCTAAGCTGCTGAAATGTAGCTGAAGCATAAATAAATGAAATAAATATAGTAAATATGTTAAACTAGGTGCTTACATGAGTAGTAAAAATGAGCTGTATCAGAAGTCTGTTGTTTTTTGCCTGGTGAAGATTGTCAGTATCAGACTCATAAGTTGGTCATCATTATACAAAAAGGCTTTGAACTGTACTGTATTTGTGCCATAGGAAGGTTCAAGGAAACCAGGAGGCAGGAAATTGAATGGGACACACAAGCTTCTCTTCTATACTGATGTTAATTTATTTGGTGAAGGCATACAGTCAATAAAGGAAAAAATGGAAGTGTTTTTGGTCACAGTAAGAAGATTGGTCCAGAAGTAAATGCTTAGGATGCTAAGTATATGTTCGTGTCTCATGAACAGAACACAGGACAAAATCACAGTGTTAAGATATGTAATAAACCCTTTGAAAGTGTGGCAAATTTTAAATATTTGGGAACAAACCTTACAAATCAACATTGCATTCATGAATAAATTAAGAACTGATTGGACTCAGGGGGAATGCTTGTTACCATTTGGTCCAGAATCTTTTGTCTTCTGGTTTATTGTCAAGAAATATGAAGTTGAAAATATACAGAACTATAGTTGTGGTTGTTGTTTTGTGTTGGTGAGAGAAACTTGATTTCTCTCATTGAGGGCAGGGCAAAGGCTGGGGTTATTTGAGAGTACAGTGCAGAGGAAGCTATTTGTGCCTAATAGGGACAAGGTAGCAGGGGCTGGAGGAGATATAATGAGGAGCTTCATGATACTACTCCTCACCAAATATAATTTGGGTGATTAACTCAAGAAGAATGAATGAGCAATTCACGTGGCACTGTGGGGGAGAGGAGAGGTGCATACAGGGTTTGACTGGGGAAACTATATTGAAAGAGGCCATGTGAAAGACATAATCATAGATGATGCTGAAATTGATCTTGAAGGAATGAGAGGGAGGGATGGGGGTATGGGCTGGATTGATCTGGCTCAGAATGGTGATAAATGGTGGGTTGTTGTGAACACAGCTATGAACTTCCAGGTGCAATAAAATGATAGAAATCTCATGGCTAGCTGAGGAACGGTTAGCTTCTCAAGGTTCTGTGTAGTGAGTGAGTGAAGGAGGCAGGTCATTCAGTCAGATATACAAGACCATAGTTGGTATATCTGTGTATGTAGGTAAAAGAAAAACTGCTGTACTCTGTAGTTGGCCTCCAGTTTAAAAAAATGTGTGGAGGGCCATTGTGGTGTTTTACACTCAATATGGAATCTCTACAGAATTAAGTTAAAGTGAAACATTGGTTTAGACACCATAATGGCAGACAGCAATAAATATTCAAATTCATATGCTAGCTCATTCTAAGTGGTAGATGGTAAAACATGTCAAGCATCCAGGCTCAGCACTTTGTTTTCTGTTTCTCCTCATGTATGATGTCAGTGGTCTGCCCCAACATCACGTCTCATTCCAAACATAGATATGTATTTATCCAAATACAAGAACGCACCCCTTCACAGTCTTTAGTTTTTGGGAAAATATGTGTGCAGTATGTTTTGAATTTTTGTCACCATGGTCGAGTTTGAAGCAGGTACCGTACTTGGAGGCATGAAGTCACAAACAGCATTCAGAACTATGAAATGTTGCCATTTAGGGCCTATAAGAGCACTGATCTTTCCTTTACCTGTATTTTTATAGATTGTTTGCAAAATATGAACTGCTTTCAAAAAGTAAACATGAAACTGAGCTTAAGAATAGCATGGCCTGAGTAGGCATCATGCACGTGGGCATGATCTGCATGTTGTATTGCTGCATGAGATTTGGTTGTTGTTCTGCCAGTGCATGTTCCCAGTCCCAGCATGCCGACTGCAGAAGATACTGCTGACACACAACCGGTACAAGAAGTACGTGAGCGCTCAACCTCACATCTCAGCTCGACAGCAGCAAGCCAGTCACCACCTTCATCGGCAGCATCCAGTAAGTAACAAGTGCCCAGACTTTCAGAAACTGTGTCTACAGATTGGTTTTGATTCAGCTGCAAGCATATGTTTGTGTGACTTATATTAACTGATTATGTAGCCCAATTCCCCCCCCCCTCCAATGTCCCTAAAATTTCAGTTCAGAATTATTGATGGTTTTGTTCCACCAAGGCCCCCCCTCCCCAGTGTAGACTGATTTAAAGAGTATAATTTGTATTTTTTGCTGACACTTTTGTTTAGAAGAGTGCAGCTTCTTTACAAAAAAAATTGCTTGGTTTTTTTAAAATAACAAGACATGAAGTAATGCAGAACTTATTGTTTACATCTCCAAATGCTATTTGCAGTTATTGGAAGGCGCACTTGAATTTTGCTGACCTGAAAACATTTAATGCAGGTGTGATGTTATAATGACACAGGTCACACTATTCATTTTGAACTAGCAGTAGCCATCAATACAAAATCTGTGTTCATACTGCTCACCTGCTCAGTAATGGAGACGTCTGGAAGTAGTAGTAGGTTATCTCATTCATGATCTACATATAAATGACAAAAGTGGTCTGTTGTGATCACTGTGCTCCCTGATTGAGTAAGTAGTTAGTTAGGCAACACATTGTAAAGGCATATGGTGGATTGGGATGTACTGGGATTATGACGCAAATTTGTGATGCAAGAGACTTCTGATAGGTCATAAACTGGGAGCATAATGTAGTGAACTTGGTAGCTTAAATGGTTTGCTGTATAGGTTCTGCTACTGCAGCAAAATTCCTTTAATCCATCATGTGATAATCTGGAAATCTTAATAATCTGGCACTTGAGGAGAGTAGTTCTTAATACTTTTTGCCAGAGAGGGAGAGCTTCGTCATTGAAACAGGTAGATTTCAGGGACATGCTGAAAAAGACCATCAAGGTGTCTGTACATCAATCATCGTGGTATGTTCTGACCCCTTGTTTTCTATTCCATTACCTTTGAAGAATATGAAGATTCCAGAAAAAACAGAAGAGGATTCTTATGACCCTAAACCAGCAGGTGAAGGAGATATCCAAATGAAATACTCGTGGTTAGTTACACAGCCTAAGTTTCAGAACAGTAACAAAAACGTTACCTGAATGAATTTAGGTCAGTATAGGTATCTTCTGATAATCTGGCATCTGTTCAGTCCCATGGGTGCTGGATTAACAGAATTTTACTTTTTCTGGATCACAAGGCCATTGTGACATATGATGGATTGTGGTCAAAAAGTTTGATGTCCAGTGTGCTAGATGGAGTTCAGCGGTCAGCTTCACACTCCCGGCCAGTTTATCCCCAAGGGAGGAGCCTGTGGTACCCATTGTGGGAGGCCAGGTGGCACTTGTAAAAAATCAAGATACTTGCAAGACAGAAGAATGTGCCTGTTTCCTCTGCCAGGAATTGAACCCCAGTGCCTTGGTCAGCCAGTCCACAGCATAGTCTAGGAGTGGCCACAAACCAGCTTGCACACACATTACTGGTGTAGCTCATGCAAATTGCATGTATAAAAAAAATATTCAGGTAGTTAACATGCACACGAGGCTGACAGGGAACAGGATTTTCTCAGGAAAGGAGACTCATGATTAACTGGAAGTAGCTTAATTTAGTTAGATGAACAGAAATAAAAAGCCATCAAATAGGGATAGAATATTTATTTGTATATTCTAATGCAGAACAGACCACTAGCCTAATGCATCTAGTAGAGGGAGCACCTTGTGTCACTAAGAAAAAATGCAAGCTGTATTCTCTTAGGCAGTAAGCAGTGTTGATACTCTACATTTGACTTTATGAATAAAGATGCAGCTGTTGCCTAAATTGTCTTCTGAAGTGCTGCTTTTGAAGTTTATCTAGCAGACCACCCCCCGGCCTAGTCACTGTGTGAACTGTGCTATCCCACCTGATTTCCTTACTTGGTTTTCAGGTCAGTACTATGTTGAAGTTGCTAAAGGTGTAGTAATATGTCATAATTGTGAAATGTGTGTTAAAAATTGCATCGGAAAAACAAGCCTTACTGCAATACAGTGTGGTGACTCAGAAATTTGGCATACAGTAAACTCAAAAGTGCTAATTTATGCCATTGAGTATGCAGTCTAATATTACATCGTTGCTGCTTCCTGTTACTTGAGGCACTTACAGTGCACCCATTATGCAGACACAGTTTGTATCACTTCAGCTTGCTGTATTAGTTATAACTTGATATTGCCATTATGTTGGCATGCCACATTACCATTTTGATTTTTTCATTTGTAATAGCTTGCTTTGCCTGTGCCTATTTTGGGTTTCTTAATTCTAACGAGGGATCAATATCTTGAGACCTGTCATCACTGTAAGTATTACATTGTCATGCCCAATCTGTTGTGGAACAACCACTCCATGACTGTGATATATTAATTTTTGTCAGATGGATGGTATATGACCAGAATGCCATCTATTCTTTTAACAAGAATTACTGCAGTTGTTTGTAGTCACAAAAATTGTTTGTGACTGTAAACGGTGATGTGACTGTGGATTTTCAAGCAACACTGAAAGGCTTACTGTATGAGGCAGTGGTTGTACCATGGGGTTTGTATGGCATGGTTCCATTATTCTCTGCTACACTGTGAAAATTCAACAGCTCCCCGGCTTAGTACTAAGGAGTCAGGATCGGCTTCTCTGGATCGCAAGAAGGACCGTGCCCGCTCCAAATCTCCATTCCGGAGCTTCCGTTGGAAGAAGGGATCTAAAAGCCCAACTACAGGTGCTGGGGCTCACAGTGATGATGAAGCAAATTTGGAACGGGCTGCAGGTGAGGTGTTGGATTGGAGGCTGCGATGTCGTCCACCAACTGTGTAGTAGTAACACGATAAGTGCAGTCATGCAGTTCATAAAATAATTAAGTGTTAGTACAGTAAGTGGTTTAAAAGCAATTGCATTAAATATGAAGATGAGCTGAAAAACAATCCCTCTGCTCACATTTTTAAGTTTTTGTAGATTTTGTCAAAAGAAAAACATACCTACCTTAAAATGTATTCTTTGGAGTGGTATAATTGTAAATTGTGTGCGTAATCACCTCTGCCTTGAGACATGTATGCCTGAATGAACAAGTGTTTGAGATCCACTCCATTAAAACTGATGAAACTGTAACTTCACATTGGCTGTAACATGACAGACTCATAATGATTACTCTGGAGATGGTCATGAAGTTTTGAAAAGGGTAAAAGTTTCGTGGTGGTAAGTGGGACTGTATGGTGGATAAGCTGGTGAATTGCAGATCATTGATTTCTTCTTGCATTTGAAAATGGGTGAGGCTTTGATTTGCCATGATGAAGAGCAACACTTATTTTCTTGTGGTTACAAATGCTGATCATTTTCTTTGGCTTCAGAGTTTATCATAGCATGCAACATTGACTGTTCCATTGTTCCGTTACTCATCTCACCAGTAGGGTCCGTAAACACATTCATCTTCAATTTTCTATCTTAATCTCAGAGCTTCAAATTCTGATGTTTGCAGTGAATTGCACCATTATTCAGTTGACTGGTATTTTTTTTTTAAGTCTCATCTATGGTCACAGTGCTGTGCAGGTATTCATCTCAGTGGTGAATATGTGAGCCACCCTTCTGGCACAAACCTTTTGATATGTGTCTTGCTTTCTCTTTGGAGATTTCAAACATTACAGCAGTTTTCTTTTCTGTGATTTGAAGTTGTCACAGCAGTGTTGATGAAGATTCAAGACTGTGGGATGTTACATCATGCAGATTGATAAATACCCATAGTTATCAATGTTTTGGAGAAGTCTGGTGCTGCTGTCTTCATGGTTAAGCAGTTGAAGAAGATTAGACATCTTGGAATGCTTGACCCACTGCTGCACGTCCCTTTCTCTTCCAGCATAATAATTGCAATGTGTTGGTCTGCCTTTGGGCACAGTGCCGTTAACATGACCTAGCTGTGCAAAAGCCTGTAGAATCCTTTTATAGTCATGCTGATGTGCAGTGCTGCACTTTGCCATTCACTGACTATAGTGCATTGTTGCCAACTCCTCTGAGAAAGTTGGGTTCTGCGTATGGTCCAATATGTTTAAATGATGCTATCAAGACAGAGACTAGAAATTGGCTGACAAACTTGGTGGCTGTGTCCTTCTGTGTTTGCAAACAACAGAGCTCCCCATTCTCATACAGATATTTATGCAGTGGTTGTTATCTTGGACAACAGTAACATCAGTGTATGTGAATATTTTTTGTGTTTTTACAACTACTAGTCATCACATTGCTGTAGTGGGTGTCGTTCTGTTTCATTCTCTTTATATGAATTTGTCTGAAGATTTTGTAGTACGTACATGTAGCATATTGTGTGTACATGTTACGGAGATACTACTGTAATTCCTGTGCATTATTTAAATTTTCTCCAGTGTCTGTATACTGTTGAAATGTGTGTAAGTTCCAAATCTGCTGGAACATTTCCTCCAGTTAATACAGCCTTTGAATAAGTTTTTTAATATGTAATTTTTACTTTTGGGGTTTAGGCACATTGTATGTTGAAGTTGTTGCTGTGTTTGGTATACATTGCAGTTGCCATCATCAGGGTGAAAAAGGCAGAAGCACTAGGAAGGCTGTCCCTTGCCAGATTTCATCTTAATCCAATATAGACGGGCATGGTATGCCTGCAGGCTCTTGTTATATTATGCCATTTAACTATATTTGTAGCCCAAGTCAAGAATAACAATGTTACCAAATTCACACATGTGCAAGTTGTCATTAACCTTTTGGTGCCGGAATTATTTTTTTAAATTTTAGCACACACTGTATATAAAATTTGAATAAAACAGGAACCAGATACGTTAGAATTATGAAACAAACTGCATTTTGAAGGGGGGGGGGGAACGGAGAATATATACCATGTTTAAAATATTCAGTACCTGTATTTGTTGAATAAATATATAAAATGCAACGTTTAGAGGTTAGCGGTGCGGTACGATCACTATAGGTGTCGTTAGGCGTTGAAGGGTTAATTCCATATGACACATAAAATTGAAGCTGAATTTAAGTGAAATGGCGTGCCTTTGACTTGCGTAAGTGTGATGTTATATACAAACCAGCAGCATAGCCATCATGTGATGGGCTAATACAGTATTCACATGCTTCCCCATAGCTTCTTGCATCATTTATTTCTTTATTCTTCTAACATATCAAGTGTTCATTTCAGTTATTGGAGTCCTGCCGTGAAGGGTATTATGTAAGGTAGATGCAAATTGTAATGTTTTTCTAGTTGTAACAATAATAATACTGAAATATTGGATGTTGCATATCATTGTGTACAATTTGTATTGCTTGATCTGGATTAACAGTAGAGCTCATCAACACCAAGATATAGGTACCGTAGGAGAACCATAAGGAATTTATCAAGTTTTGTTTGAAATAATATGTCTTATGTTTATTGACAAGGTTCTTTTCTCCTTTATTCAGATACAGCTGTCGACAAATGCAGCTCTTTGTGTACTTTGTAACTACTTGTATATATGTTTGATAGTGACTGTGTTTTGTATGGAATTTGGACTATGTGTATGTTCAGAGGCACCCTACCAAGCGCTGCTGCTGTTTTGTGTGATGAGCACCAACTGCTGTGGGTCCAGCCTGGCTCCATTGTTGCAGTAATACTTATATTGCTGATATTATACCAGTACCATCAGAATGAATATGGCTGTAATTCAGAATGTTCAAGATCCGAATTATACATTCACTGCTTTCCTCTTAATCCTCATAATTTCATTAATCAGTTAATCTCATTCACTACTGCTACTGCCACTGCCACTATGATTATTTTTGACAGTGTCATTTCCTGATAGCAGTGATGATGTGTTTTGCATAGTTTATCTGGTTTTTGTGAAAGTGGCTTATAATGTCATAACATAAGCTCTTTTGAGAACATGCTGAGGTTTTCTACAAAAGGTTATTCCCTATCAGTAAGTATTATATAACTGTCACTTGTAGCGGCAAGTTCACTGTGTTAGCTCATTATGTACTGTCTTGCAGAACGACCCAGCCCTGGTGCAGAGGAGGACCAGTATGATGGCAATCTGGTACGAAAGCATGAATGGGAGTCAGCTGCAAAGAAGGCATCAAATCGGTAAGTCCAAGGCACAAGTCCAGAAATGCAAGCCCATTCATAATGGGCAAGTAACAGAACAATAACAGGTATAAAAATACTTGTATGCAATGTACTGTATGACAGAATTTGTGGATTTTCAGAGGCTGGAGAACATCATTTATGTTGCAAGAGCCCAGACCAAAAGTTCTTTAATATGACCTGCGAGGGCGTGCAGTATGCCATTTACAGTATGATTAATGGCAGTATGTACTGGACCAGCCACATTCAAAATACAGACAATACAATTTCCTGGGAGGCTTAATCTTAGCTTTTTATGGGTGCTCTTTCTTCCTTGCATCCTTCCATCCTTGATGATATGATGATGATGATGATGATGATGATGATGATGATGATGTGTTGACAAATAAGATCTGTAACCACTTACTCAGAAACAACATTTCTCCCAGAAGAACAGAAAGGCTGTTGCAGAATGTCTAGGGGATGTAAGGACCAGCTGCTGGAGAGTAAGATGGTTACATCATTAGCGAAGAAACATCAAAGGAATCTATGCATGGCTTGGACTGAGTATGAGAAAGCATTCAACATCCTACCACACACCTAGGTAGTTGCTGTCATGGAGATGTACTGAATATGTCCAACAATAAGACTATTCGTGGGGGCATTGAAAGAATGGAAGACTGAAAAGAGGCTCTACCGCACTGAAGGGCACGTCAGAACAGGAAAATATTCCAAGGTGACTCCTTTTCTCCATTACTGTTACATTCATCACATATGCCACTAACCAACATGCTCAATAAACCAGGAGAAGGGAATGAAATCAAAAGAAAAAATAAAGTCAGCAATGTATTCTAGATGGATGACTTTAAGCTGTTTTCCAGAGATGAGACCAAGTTACAACAGGAGTTGACCATTGTCAAAACATTTATCAGTGACATACAAATGGATTTTGGCCTAGACAAATGCACCACAGCGGTTTCCAAGAATGGCAAGGTACCTCAAAGCCAAAACATTAGTCTCAATAACCAGACAGTAATAGGGAACATGGAGGTTGATGAGACCTTTAAGTATCTGGGTGTAGAAGAAGGTGATGGTATTGACAACAGCCAGCTGAAGAATGCTGTAGTGAAGAAATATTACCATTGGGTCCAGCAAATTCTCAAGACGTAGTTACAATTGAAGAACATCATCACAGCTTTCAACGTCTTAGCTGTCCCATTCCTAGTTTACGGCTTCAGAATAGTCAGCTGGTTAAGGAAAGAAATTGAGAAGATAGAATGAAAAATGACAGATCTTCTTGTTGATAGACACTACCTCAAAAGACAAAATGGAGGAGGATGTGGATTAGTTGAACTGGAGTTCGCACGTAATGCTGCTATTGTTGGTCTCAGCAAGTACATTGAGCAAGGCAACAATAGGTTTACCAGATTAGTGCAAGAATATGATGCCAAGAAAGCCAAATATTCTCTACAAAAAGAAGTCCAGCACTTAAAACAAGAATGTAGAAGAACTCAAGAGCAACCCATTGCATGGACATTTCAACTGGGACCGTGAAAGACCCTCAGTAGATAAAGACAAATCCCTAGTGTGGTTATGTAGCTTAGGCCTAATGGGAGAAGTGGAGAGTCTAATGACAGCAGTCCAAGATCAAGCTTTCAATATGTGTTATCATTGGAGGAATATCATGAAGCAATCAACTGATAGTAAATGTAGGATATGCTGTAAGGCAAAACAGTCACCCACTCCCGGGCACTGCAACCCCTTGGTCGACTCTAGAAGTCGCCGCCAGCCATCTCTGTCGTGGCCTTGATCCTCCAGTTTCCAACTCCCAGCCTCTCTACAGCCCTCATCACTCCATCCATCCAGTTGAGGTTTGGCCTTCCCACTTGCCTTCTGCCCTCTGGCTTGTCCAAGGTGATTTTCTTACATGGCAGATTATCTTGCATTCGTACTATGTGTCCTGCCCATCTAAGCCACTGGTTATCCTAATTGTTGTTACCAAATAAGTCTCATCATACAGACGATACAGTTCTTCATTATATCTTGGATCTCCTTGTTACCCCTTCACAGATAGGTCCATAGATTCTTCTTAGTATTTTTCTCTCAAAGACTCCAAGACAATTCATCTGCCTTACTCAGAACCCAGGTTTCCGCCCCATACATCAGGACTGGTTTTATTATTGTCTTATATATAAGCACTTTATACTTTCAATTTATGTTTTTAGCTCTAAGTATATTCACCAATCCAAAGTAATTTCTATTGGCTAATGTAATTTATTGTTAATTTCGGCAGAGGTATTATTGTTGGCTATAATTAATGTTCCCAAATACACAAAACTGTTGACTCTCAAAGGTCATATGATTCACCTTAAAGACATCCTCAGCGTATTTCTTCTTGGTGCCACAAACCATGTACTTAGTTTTAGTTTGGTTAATTTTCAATCCCATCCTTCTTGCAGCTCTATCCAATGCTATTGTAGCCTCTTGAAGAGATTTTGGGGATCTACTAATAATATCAATATCATCTGCATATGCTAATGTCTGTACTGATTTGTAAAATATATTATCACGCTGGTTTATGTTTGCGTCACGTATTATCTTTTCCAGTGTGCTGTAAGGCAAAAGAACACACGAAACATATTGTTACAGGATGCACAACACTTGCACCATCTGAATATCTTATTGACACAATAAGGTGGTTGGTTACATCCACTGGATGATATGTGAACATTTGGGGTTGCATTTTACTGACAAGTACTATGAACATGTACCTAATAGGGTCATAAATGTCAAAGATACCACTCCTTTGTGGGATGTAACAGTCATCACAGATCAAACAATACTAGCAAACTGACCTAATATAAAAAGTGCTCCCACTACAGGCCCGGTATGGCTCAGAGGTTGGGTAGAATTATAGCTCTACTCTTCCATGACCTGATATAGTTCTGCATAATAAAACAGAGAAGATGTGCCTACTGACTGATATAGCCATACCAGATGATTCAGATGTTAACACAAAAGAAACTGAAACTAAGCACTTCAAAGACCTGGTGATCAAGGTCAGCAGGATGTGGAAAGTGAGGACAAAAATTGTGCCAGTTATAATTGGAGCATTAGGAACAATTAAGAAGGGATTAGATCAGAACCTTCAGGTTCTCCCAGGTCACCTGTCGGCCATTGAGCTACAGAAGATCGCACAAATGAGCACTGCACACATCATTCATAAAGTGCTGGGGTAAACAATCAGATCTGAACTTACCAGAATAAATTTAAAGTAGTAGTAGTAGTAATGGGTCAGTGAGGCCTCTGGTGTTTATTACATACAACTCTGAGCTAGAATTTTTCTTCACACACATTAAGGTATAGTTGTAGGCCTGTAGAAATTTTGTACTTCAGAACTGGTGGTGTTTTGTGAAGTAAGTCTACAATTGAAATGAATTTTCATGTAATTTTTCATAAAATAATGATATAGCAACTTATTCTTTTACACAGTTGTCATGCTCTGCAATGCATGGGATCCAGTGGTCACAAAGGTCTTGATTTTGTTAGAATGAAATATGGGAGATTTGAGTTTCTCACAGTAGTGTTGATGGAGATCCAAGTTTTTTGGGATGTTATGCCATCTTGAGTAGTAAATAGTTTCCTGTGTTCTGTAGGCACTCTGCTCTTCCAGAACATCAGTAACATTTACTAGCAGACCGTATAACATAATAGAATACTTAAATATTTAGAGTGAAATACAGTCAGTTCTGCCGTTACACTTTTGTTTTTGTTAATGCAGATTGGCTATAATGCAATGGATGAATTGGAGGAAGCTGTTCTTTTTTGGCAAATGTGCTTACCATAAAATACTTAATACAGTAGAACCTCGATCTATCGTTCCCGTATCGATTGTTTTCCCGCATCTACCATTCGCCATTTTTGGTCCCGAATAAAGTTCCATATAAATAACGTTATTTATTCCCGCATCCATCGTTC
>Ga0123357_10006419_pt1 | contig 14343 bp, 11 predicted proteins | sample TergutEmb28metaG_FD_89873 | JGI IMG/M metagenome (GOLD analysis project Ga0123357, IMG submission 89873) | Embiratermes neotenicus P4 segment gut microbial communities from Petit-Saut dam, French Guiana - Emb289 P4 | ecosystem: Host-associated > Arthropoda: Insects > Digestive system > Gut ...
AGTAGTCGCTTTCGGCGGACGCATCCTGAAAAATGAGAAAACAGCCAAGTACATCAATTCGCCTGAAAGTGAAATCTATCATAAAGGAAACGAATTATACGGCATTTTTTTCGCCCGTCAGGCGATTGTCAAGCAAGACCGGTGCTTCTTAGTGGAAGGCTATACCGATGTTATTTCCATGCATCAGGCGGGAATAGAAAATGTGGTCGCTTCATCGGGAACGGCGCTGACGCAGGGGCAAATCCGGCTGATTCACCGCTTGACGAATAACGTTACCGTATTGTATGACGGCGACGCTGCCGGAATCAAAGCAGCGTTGCGCGGAATCGATTTGTTGCTGGAAGCCGGATTAAACATTAAAATCGTTCTGTTGCCCGAAGGCGAAGACCCCGATTCGTTCGCCCGTAAACAAAACGCTTCTTCATTTAACGATTTTATCAAGGAGCATGAAGCCGATTTTGTCCGCTTCAAAGCAGGATTATTATTGGAAGAAGCAGGCAACGACCCTGTTAAAAAAGCGCAGACGGTTACGGAAATTGTCAATACCATCGCCATTATCCCCGAAGAAATCATCCGCTTACTATATATTAAGGAGTGCAGCCGTTTGACCGGAGTGGACGAAGGAACGCTGGTTCGCGCAATCGCTAAGAAACGGCAGGAACTTCTTCTGCAAAAGAAAAAAACATTGTATCCCGATCCCGAAGCAGATCGTCCGGAAGAAAATCAGGCGCCGGAAAATGCTCCGGCTTCGCAAGAAATGCCGTTGCCGGAAGATAATTTCTATTTTGATAAAACCGCCACGCTGGATAAACACGAAAAAAATATCCTGTATTATGTCATCCGCTATGGAGAAATAGACATGGCAAACGTGGAGTCTGAAAATGATAATGATGCGTTTCCAAAAAAAGAACTCAGCAAAGAAGATTCGATTTATGTTATTGAATATATTGTGGAAGAACTGGAGCATGACGATTTGAAACTGACTCATCCTGTTTATCGCCAAATGGTGGAAGAAACATTCCTGAAATACAGGGAAGAAGGATTCCGTGCAGAAACCTATTTCCGGAATCACATCGATCCGCAAATCAGTAAAATAGCCGCCGAATTATCGACCGATAAATACATTGAGAGTAAAATTCATTCCAAATATAAAAATATTCAGAACGAGGAAGAAAAAAGATTGAAAGAAATACTCCCCTACATCGTTATTAATTATAAAAATGCCGTTTTACAAAATACTATCGACGAATTGAACCGGAAAATGCAAAAAGAAGAGGACATAGAGCAAAATAGTATTTTATTAAAACAATTATTTGAGTTAAACGAAAAGAAAAAACAGTTTGCGCTTTATTTGAGAGAACGGATTGTTATTAAAATGTAGTGATTAGTGGTTAGTGGTTAGTGGTAAAAGAAATGGATAAAAAGGAAAATAAAAAATATAATTTAGGGTTGGCTTTAAGCGGAGGAGGTACTCGCGGATTCGCTCATCCGGGTGCATTGAAGGCAATTGAAGACTTTGGACTTCGTCCGGAAATCATTTGCGGAACAAGTGCAGGAGCATTAGCCGGAGCGCTGTATGCCGACGGTTATTCTCCTGAAGAAATCATTCATTTATTTGTTGGAAAAGAATTTCGGGAATTTGTTGATATTCAGGTTCCAATAGTCGCTCTTTTCGGCACTTCGAATTTTCGCCGTTTCCTGAAAAAATATCTCCGCGCCAAAAATTTTGAAAATTTACAGATTCCTGTTAAGATAGTCGCTACAAATCTCGACGAAGGAAAAAGCGTGATATTTGACCAGGGTCCTATTATAGACGCTCTGATTGCTTCCTGCAGCGTTCCGGTTATTTTTAACCCTGTGGTTATCAATGGCGTTAACTATGTTGACGGCGGTATCTTTAAAAACTTTCCGGTCTCCCCCATTCGCACGCTCTGCAATAAAATTATAGGTGTGAACGTCAGTCCTTTGGTTTCAAAAAAATACAACAAAACGATTACACACATTGCCGAACGATCCTTTCATTATATGTCGAGAACCAACACGCTGCTGGATCGAACCCTTTGCGATGTACTGGTAGAAATCACCGATTTGGCTCATTTTAAAACTTTCGATATGGTTAATTCGGAAAAAATCTTCAAAATGGGCTACGAATCTTCTCAGAAAGCAATAGTAGAATCAATTAATTCAGGCGTATTTTCCGCTCTTGGCATAACCGGCGACTGATCTCAAAAAATATTACTACCCTAAGAAAAAGCAGATGACAAACGAGAAAATAATTATTTATCAAGTACTTCCGCGATTGTTCGGCAACACGAACGCTACCAACGCAATCAATGGAAGTCTGGAAGAAAATGGCGCAGGAAAACTTTCCGCATTTTCGTTCAAAGTATTGCATGCCATTAAAAAAATGGGATTTACTCATATCTGGTACACAGGATTGTTGGAACATGCTACGCAAACCGATTATTCAAAATACGGCATCAGGAAAGATCATCCGGTAATTGTGAAAGGAAAAGCCGGATCGCCATACGCCATTAAAGATTATTACGATATTGATCCTGATTTGGCGGACAATGCGCCGGAGCGCATGAAAGAATTGGAAGCGCTGGTAGAAAGAACGCACAAGGCAGGGTTAAAGATGATTATGGATTTTATTCCCAATCATGTCGCCCGTCAGTATCATTCAGACGCCAAGCCCAAAGACACAGTCGATTTGGGAGAAAACGACAACTCGTTCGTTTCTTTCGATCCGAACAATAATTTTTATTATCTCCCGAATCAGACGTTTTCTCCGGAATTTGATTTAACAGTTCAAGGAGACGCCTATTTTGAATTTCCGGCAAAGGCTACGGGAAACGATTGTTTTTCCGCTCATCCCAACCGGAACGATTGGTATGAAACCGTCAAACTGAACTATGGAATCGATTATTTAAACGGAAATCACTGTTCATTCGATCCTGTTCCGAGAACATGGCTTCAAATGTACGATATTCTGCGGTTTTGGGCTTCCAGACAAATCGACGGTTTCCGGTGCGACATGGCGGAAATGGTTCCGGTCGAATTTTGGGAATGGACTATCGCTCGTTTGAAACAGGAATTTCCCTGTATTCTTTTTATTGCAGAAGTTTATAATCCGAGCCAATATCGTAATTATCTCAGAAAAGGAGGATTTGATTATCTGTATAATAAAGTGGGATTATACGACACCTTGCGTGCAATCGCCTGCGGAACTCAATCGGCTCGTGCAATTAGTTACTGTTGGCAAGCGGTTGACGATATTCACGCTCAAATGCTTAATTTTCTTGAGAATCACGATGAGCAGCGGATTGCCTCCAATTTCTTCGCCGGCAACGCATGGAAAGCGCTTCCGGCTTTAGTCGTCTCAGCCACGCTATACAAAAACCCTGTGATGATTTACGCCGGTCAGGAATTAGGCGAACGGGGCATGGATGCCGAAGGATTCAGCGGATTAGACGGACGAACGACTATTTTTGATTATTGGAGCGTCGAATCGTTGCGAAATTGGTATAACTTCGGAAAAATCAACACAGCGTCTCTGACGTCCGAACAAAAACTGTTGCGCGATTTTTACATCCGGTTACTCGTTTTGTGCAACTCATCGCCGGCAATACGCGAAGGAAAATTTTTCGATTTAATGTATGCGAATCCGCCGTCCGACGATTTCAACCCCGACAAACAGTTCGCCTTCATGCGCTGTGCCGGAAATGAATTACTGCTGATTGCCGTAAACTTCGACGATAAGGATGTCGATATTCGCATTTTCCTGCCAGAACAGGCTTTCACTTATTTTGACAAAGACGAAGCCGCTATTTGCTCTGCAAAAGAACTTTTAGCATTGACAACTCAAAATGCAACGATAAAACAGGATAATACTTATTCAGTTCATTTAAAGAAAAACAACGCAAGCGTCATCCAATTTTTATTACATAAACAATAGAGTTGCCCAGACAATTAAAGCGATAAAATTCTCAATAGGGCTAAAAATGTCTAAATTATGTGATTTTGAAAAATATTTTTCCTTTTTTTTTGATTATTAGAAAATATAAACTTACCTTTGTACAAAAATTATTACAGAGTTTTATGCGCATAGTATTATGAGAGGAAAACAAAATGATATACTTTCTGCAAAAATTTTGGAAAGTATTCCGGAAAACATCAAGCCCATCGAATTCTTAACAGAATTATTAAACATTGGGAAAGAATCTGCTTATCGCAGAATGCGAAGTGAAATTCCATTCACTTTTGAAGAAATTACTAAATTAGCGCTTGAATTGGATTTTTCCATTGATGAAATCATAGGAAAAAACAAAGAAGAGCGTATATTTTTAGACTTACAGGCAAACAGCACGGCAAGCCATGAGGAAAGTTTTTTATCGGCAATGCGAGAGTACTACAAATTCTGTGAATTAGTAGGCGGCGCCCAAACAAAAGAAGTCATGGTCGTTCTTAATCGAAACAGCTTTGCTTCATTCATTGGGTATGATGCGCTTTTCAGATTGTATTATTACAATTGGAAGCATCAAACCTATAATATTTCTCTTAATGATCCGTTTTGTGATACGGTCATTCCCCCCCAAGTCAATGCTATCCGGCAGCAATTTAAATCTATTAAACCTAATTTGTATAATATTCATTACATCATCGATCGGGATATTTTTCAGAATATCGTTCGGGAAATTCAATATTATTACAACCGGAAACTCATTACAGATGCGGAGATTGGCGTTTTAAGAGAAGAATTGATTCAGGTGCTGAGAAATATAGAAACCATCATGCAAACAGGCTGTAATGATTGCGGAGCTTCAATGAATTACTATCTTTCATTATTAGACATTGAAACCAACACTAATTACGCTACTTTTGACGGAAACATTGCCTCGCTGTACCTCATGCATCCGGTTAATTTCATTTGTATCGTCAATCAGGAAATTTGCAGAATGCAAAAAAAATGGATTGAAGCTATTAAAAAATATTCGATTCTGGTTACTTTATCCAACGAAATTCTTCAGGCGGAATTTATTAATAAACAGATTGAATATTTGAACAATCTTACAAAAGAAATAATTTATTTTTAATAATTTGTTTAAACTCAAAAGAGACGTATCAAATGAACAATGAACTTTGATACGCCTCTTTTTTTACTCTATCATTTCTCTATACCGCCGTTTTTAGAAAACCTGAGCGACTAAAACTTCTCCGCATTCTTCAATATAAGCGCGTTGCTTATTAAAATATCTTACTTGTAATATTTCATTCGATTGCGAGATTAGGGTAGCATATTTACGCATGGAGTCAAGCCATTTTTTATGTATCCCGCACAGATTTTCATTAACAATGGTAATAGGTTCCATGGCATTAATAAAGAATTGCGATTTTATTTGTTCGCCATGTTTAACATATCGACTGCTTGATTCAACATTCATTGAAGAAAGATATAAATTATTTTTTATCCCCGACTTATTCGCGCCGGTTTGAGCGATACTTTCCACCATATTAATCAATCCGTGTAAATCTTCCCGGAGCAGCTCAAACTCATTCTGATTAATCAATCTTCGTTTGTAGTAATACTGAACCGACTGAATCGTATTATAAAATATATTCGGATCAAAAATATAGGTGTTATTCCGAAATTTTCTCAAATTTTCAATCGCCTTTTGCTGTAAACCAATTAACTTATCCGGCAAAACAACATCAGAATAGAAATATTTGAGCGATGTTTCCTGATTTTGATGCATCCAGCGATAATATGTGAATTTAAATAAATGATTGAAGAAAATAATAAATCCGAGCGGAATACGGTTCAGAATTTCAACGGATTCAACATCTTTCTCAATCGGCAAGTCAAAGAGATTTTGAAAATGCTGCTGGAATACCGTCACAAAATTGTCTGAAGGAGTTTGTTTTCCGGATATGTGTATATCAAAGAAAACGCGAGAATGCATGTCTTTAATAATCAACTCGTCGATTGAAAAACCCAAATCGACTGATAGTTTTGCTATCTCTTCAAGAGTAAATGAAATGTCGCCCCTAATTCTTCGATAAACGGATTCTCTACTAATGTTTAAGGCTTCCATTAAATAATCAATTGATTTTACTCGAGGCGGAATGTTACTTAAAATTTTTGTTGCAATTGTACTTCTTAAATTATCCATAATATAAAAATAAATCATTTGTAATCATATCAATGTTTTTACGTTGTTGGTTAAGAAAAGAAGCTTGAGCAATCTCATTGGATTGAGAGATCAATATCGAACTTCTTTTCAGTGAATGAATCCAGTTATTATGTGAGGTAATTAAGTCGTTCTTTCCTGTATTTAGTAAAGTATCGGTATGCGTCCAAAATTTTGAAATCACATTGCCATCAATCGTTCCCAATATGGAATTCATATCTATATTCAATAACGATAGATAAAAATGATTGGTTAAGGATGTATCTTCTACTTCACTAACTTGAATACACTTTTCAATATAATCAATAAAATCAAGCGTATCATTTTTTATTTCTTGCAATTCTTCATCTGAAATTAATTTTCGAAAATAATAATACTGAAGATCTTTAATCAATTTCTGTAATATATATTGATCGAAAATAAAGGTAATATTCTTAATTGCAGGTAATATTTCTTTCGTGCTTTGTTGTATTGAAATCACCGAATCCGGCACTTGAATATCCGAAAAACGATAGTTGAATGAACTATCGCTAAACCGGTGTAACCATACATAGTAATAAAATTTGAAAAGTATATCAAATTTTGACACTAAAAAAGAGAACAAACGATTCAACGAAATAGAAATTTCAACTTTTTCGGCGTTTGTTATCATTTGAAGCGTTTTATAAAAATTCAGATGAGTCGTATAAAAATATTGCTCGGCGCTGAACACGCTTTTTTGTTCGGAATCTAATGGTTCCCTGTCATTTCTTTTATTTTTATCAATGATTTCATCAATCGAAAAATTTAAATTTGACGATAGTTTTACAACCTCTTCAAATGTAAAAGGAATGTTTCCTCTTATTCTTCGATAAGTTGATTCCCTTCCAATATCTAATGCTTCCATTAAATATTTAAATGGTTTGACATTTTTTGGAATATAATTCAAAATTGTCTCCGTTAGTATTTCATCTAAATTTTTAATCATAAAATGTTGCAAAGATAAAAAGTATGTTAAAATGCAGAGTGTACTCTTTTTTTGACGCAGCAAAATTACAATTTAGTAATGATATTAAATCGCATTATTGCCGTTTTTTTTGGCAATCATTGAGGCATAAAAAATAAAAATTATACTAATTTTGTGTTTACACTAATTTTGAAAAAGATAGTAGAAATAAAATATACAAAGAATATTCAATGAAAATAAATATGTTATAAAACGGCATAGGACTTGTTTTTAACCTATACAATGACAAGCAAAATACGTTGCGTATAAAAAAACGACACTCGCCTCAATCGAATTATCTGCTAAGCCCGTGATTTTAACGACTTTTCTACTTATGAGAGATTATGTTAACCACTTTATTTTTAGGAGTAGTCGCTTGAAATTCTTTCAAATAAAAAGGTTCGAAATAAGCGGTATTTACAAAGGTTTTTGATGTGAATGCTTTCTCCGCTTCAGCTATCATATCCGAAGCCAAAGGATGCACTCCATCCATGAAAATGGCATTTGGAGAATGGATGACGGTTTTGCATTTATCCGCTCCATTACCAAAAAAAATAATTTCTTTTTGAGCCAATAAATCCCGATACGAATTTTCATCAATAACGATTGCCCGAACCGGCTCCAGTTCATTCAGATTCCCATCGTAAAGCGCAGCATATACTTCCATCCGGCGAGCGTCTATCATCGGGCAAAGGCACGAAGCGGAAGGCGCTAATCGAGTTGCCATCACTTTCAACGTCTGCAAAGCTATCAATGGAATGTTCCATCCAAAACAAAGCCCTTTGGCTAATGAAACGCCGATACGCAAACCGGTGTAAGAACCGGGTCCTTCGCTCACCGCTACCGCATCTAACCTGAAATGATTCTCTTGAACAAACCGGACAGCCTCAGCCGCGTAAACGCCTAAAACAGCCGAATGGGAAGACAAGCCGGTATTTTCCCTGTTCCACACAAGTTTTCCTTCCGCAGAAACCGCTGCAGAACAAGTCGCAGTCGAAGATTCTATTGATAATATACATGCCATTCGCAAAATTTTTTTTAATTTTTAGCACGCAAATATACTTTTTTTAAAGATAATACGCTATTTTTGCAAAATATTTTTTTAATAGTATGATTCTATCAATGACAGGATACGGAAAAGCAGATGCGGAATTTCAAAACAAAAAAATTACCGTTGAAATTAAATCGCTTAATAGTAAGCAATTTGATGTAAATCTACGAATACCGTCAATCTACAAAGACAAAGAATTTGACATTCGAAATAGACTTTTGCAAACCATTGAAAGAGGAAAAATCGACTTTACAATTCTTATTGATTTGTATGATAAATCGTTAACAGGTAAAATCAACTCTAATGCAGTAGAAGGTTATTACGAAGAAATTAAAGCGCTTGCGCAGCATTTAAAAATAGATGAACCCGCCGATTGGTTTTCCATACTGCTTCGTTTGCCGGATATTGTAAAGACGGACGTAATCGAATTGGATGAAGAAGAATGGAAAGAAGTAGATCGAACCATTGATAAAGCTTTGAGCGCTTTTACCCAATTTCGTATGCAAGAAGGAAAAATGCTCGAACAGGTATTTATTGAAAAAACAAATAATATCAGTTCATTATCGAAAGAAATTGAAAAGTATGAATCCGAACGGATTGACAAGGTTAAAACCCGGACGCAAGAAACGCTTCGTAAATTGGAAATCGCATACGACGAAAACCGTTTTGAACAGGAGATGATCTTTTATATAGAACGATGGGATGTCAGCGAAGAAAAAGCGCGGTTGAGCAATCACCTGAACTATTTTTCCGAAACGATGAACAATGAAAAAAGTCAGGGGAAAAAATTAGGATTTATCGTACAGGAAATTGGTAGAGAAATCAATACATTAGGTTCCAAATCCAATCATGCCGCTATGCAAAAAATAGTTGTAGAAATGAAAGATGAATTGGAACAGATAAAGGAACAAATATTAAATGTTTTGTAGTAGTGAAAGGAAAATTAATCATACTTTCCGCTCCGTCAGGGTCAGGAAAATCGACGATTATTAAATACATACTCGGCAAAAACCTGCCTTTGGAATTTTCAGTTTCCGCCACCAGCCGACCGCCTCGCGGAAACGAAAAAAACGGGATAGAATATTATTTTCTCAGTCCGGAAGAATTTAGAAAAAAAATAAATGAAAACTGTTTCATTGAATATGAAGAAGTTTATCCCGACCGGTTTTACGGGACATTAAAAAGTGAAATTGAAAAAAAAATAGACGAAGGACGGAACATCATTTTAGATGTTGATGTAGCCGGCGGATTGAATATAAAGAAAATGTACGGAAATAACGCTTTACTGATTTTTATTCAACCCCCTTCGATTGAAGAATTGAAAAAAAGATTGGAAAAGAGAGGAACAGACTCGCCGGAAGTAATTGCAGACCGCATTTCAAAAGCATCTTACGAGTTGAGTTTAGCCCCCGAATATGACGCTATTATCGTCAATAATCGATTGGAAGAAGCAGAAAAAGAAACTATTAATATTATTAACAACTATTTAACACACTCATGAAAATTGGTATTTACCCGGGTTCTTTTAACCCCGTCCATATTGGACATTTAGCCCTTGCAAATTTTGTTGCCGAGTATGGCGAATTTGATGAAATCTGGTTTTTAATTACGCCGCAAAGCCCCTTGAAAAAGAAATCCGAACTGCTGGATCAAGACCTCCGGTTGGCATGGCTGGAAAAGTCGATCAGCGGTTACCCCAAGTTCAAAACTTGTACTGTCGAATGGGAAATGTCTCAGCCTACTTATACAATCAACACGCTCCAGCGATTACGGGTTATGTATCCTGAGTACACATTTGAATTAATTATCGGTTCCGATAATTGGGAAACAATCCATCGTTGGAAAGATTATCAAGTCATTCTGAAAAATTTTAAAACTTGGATATACCCGCGATTAGGCACCGGAAAAATTATTTTTAATCATCCCAATGTTCACATGATCAAAGGCGCTCCAAAAATGGATATATCTTCTTCGTTCATTCGCAAAGCCATACGGCATGAAAAGAATGTCCGTTTTTTCCTTCCGTCAGGCGTTTATGAAGATGTTATTGCAAGCGGAGCATTGTTTCAGGAAGAAATAAAAGATACAGAGATTGAAAATTCGTAATATTTTTTTAACAAGGAAAATGAATTTTTAGTATCTTTGCAGCCTATTGCAAAAAAATAAAGCTGACAAGCATGCAAGAATTAAGTGAACAGGAAGTATATCGCCGCCAAAGTTTGGAGGAATTACGAAACTTGGGAATTGACCCCTATCCGGCAGCCGAATATAAGGTAACTGCTTATTCCTCTGAAATAAAAGAAAATTTCAAAGACGACGCGCCGCGGCAAACCGTTCAGGTTGCGGGACGAATTATGAGCCGCAGGATTATGGGTAAAGCGTCTTTTATTGAATTGCAAGATTCCGCAGGAAGAATTCAAATATACATTACGAGAGATGATCTTTGTCCGGACGAAAACAAAGATTTATACAATTTTGTATTTAAAAAGGCGTTAGACATCGGCGATTTTATTGGAATCAAAGGATTCGTTTTCCGTACGCAAATGGGAACCGTATCCGTTCATGCGGAAGAAATGACCGTATTGGCAAAGTCCCTGCGTCCGCTTCCTATCGTTAAATACAAAGACGGCGTTGCTTACGATGCTTTCGAAGACCCTGAAATGCGTTACCGCCAGCGTTATGTAGATTTGGTAGTGAACGAAGGAATTAAAGCTATTTTCATAAAAAGAACGCAAATATTTAATTCCATGCGCTCTTTCTTCAACGAACACGGCTATATCGAAGTGGATACGCCCGTCCTGCAAAACATACCCGGCGGCGCAAACGCTCGTCCGTTCATTACTCATCACAACGCTTTGGATATTCAATTATACCTGCGAATCGCCAATGAATTATACCTGAAACGGTTGATTGTCGGCGGATTTGAAGGCGTTTACGAATTTTCCCGCAATTTCCGGAATGAAGGAATGGATCGAACGCATAACCCGGAATTTACGGCATTGGAAATTTATGTGGCGTACAAAGATTACAAATGGATGATGAACTTCACCGAGCAAATGCTCGAAAGAGTTTGCCATGACGTCTTGGGAACTACCGAAATAAAAGTTGGCGAGCATACGATTCATCTGAAAGCTCCTTTTAAAAGAATAACAATGCTTGATGCAATCAAGGAAAATACCGGTATAGATATTTCGGGTATGAACGAAGATGCGCTTCGCGATGTTTGTAAAAAATTAGGCGTTGAACAGGATAAAAGCATGGGAAAAGGGAAACTGATTGATGCGATATTTGGAGAAAAATGTGAATCAAATTACATTCAACCCACTTTCATTACCGATTATCCCAAAGAAATGTCTCCGCTAACTAAAAAACACCGCACGAATCCCGAACTGACCGAACGCTTTGAATTGATGATCAATGGAAAAGAATTAGTAAACGCTTATTCCGAACTGAACGACCCGATCGATCAGCGGGAGCGGTTTGAAGAACAGTTGAAACTGTCTGAAAAAGGCGACGATGAAGCAATGTTTATTGATCAGGATTTTCTGCGCGCTTTGGAATACGGAATGCCGCCGACTTCCGGCATGGGAATAGGAATGGACAGGTTGGTGATGCTATTGACCGGGCAAATATCCATACAGGAAGTCCTGTTGTTTCCGCAGATGCGTCCTGAAAAAACACATCAAAAAGAAGAATTAACTCAAATCGACTGATTATGCAAATACCCTATAAAATAGGCATTATGGGTGGCGGAAGTTGGGCTACCGCTATCGCGAAAATCATATCCATGACGCAAACCAATTTTAATTGGTATATGCGCCGCCCCGATCAAATAGAAGAATTTAAAAATTTTGGACACAATCCGTATTATCTAACCGGAGTGAAATTCAACATAGACTGCATCACATTCTATAATGATATTAATGAACTTGTCCAAAATTGTGATTTACTGATATTTGCAATCCCTTCCCCTTTTCTTAAACAGCATTTACAAAAACTGAACGTACCAATAAAAGATAAAATCATTCTTTCGGCTATCAAAGGAATCATACCGGATGAAAATATGCTGGTTTCCGATTATTTTTCTTCTTTTTACGACGTTTCTAAAAATAATATTGTTGTATTAGCCGGTCCTTGCCATGCAGAAGAAGTGGCGATGGAGCGGCTTTCTTATTTGAATATTGCCAGCGTCAATCCGGAAAAATCCGCCTTGATTACGGATATGCTCAGCACTCATTTTATTAAAACTACGATTTCCCGTGATGTTACAGGCGTAGAATACGCTTCCGTATTGAAAAATGTATATGCCATTGTGTCGGGAATCAATCACGGATTAAAATACGGCGACAATTTTCAGGCAATCTTTCTTTCCAATGCTATTCTTGAAATGGAGCGGTTTATCAATACCGTAAGTCCCCAACCTCGTAACATCTGCGATTCCACCTATTTAGGCGATTTATTGGTTACGGCTTATTCGCGATTCAGCCGGAACCGGACTTTCGGAACAATGATAGGAAAAGGGTATTCGGTTAAAACGGCTCAATTGGAAATGGAGATGATTGCCGAAGGATACTTCGGAACCAAGTGCATCAAAGAAATTAACAATGAATACAAGGTAGAAATGCCGATATTGGATGCGGTTTATTCTATTTTGTATGAAAAAAAATCGGCTGTTCCGACTATACGGAAACTGACCGATACGTTTAAATAATTATGAATTATGAATTATGAAACAAATTAAATTAGATATAAGCAAAGTTTTTGATTTTATTCCTGAAAACCGAATTTTTGACCGCGCTAATGCGGCAGAATACGCGAACGCTACATTGGAAAACGGTACCGGCAAAGGAAACGATTTCTTGGGATGGTTGCATCTGCCTTCTTCTATCACAGAAGCTGCGCTGAGCGAAATCCAGAAAACAGCCGACGACTTGCGCTCCAAATGCGAAGTAGTCGTAGTTATTGGAATCGGAGGAAGTTATTTAGGCGCGAGAGCAGTAATAGACGCCATCTCCGGCTCTTTCGACAATCTGAAAAAGAAGCCGTTAATCGTTTATGCCGGACATCAAATCGGTGAAGATTATTTGTGCGAACTGTCTGAATTTCTAAAGGAAAAATCGTTTGGAATCATCAATATCTCCAAATCCGGAACGACTACCGAACCTGCGTTGGCTTTCCGCCTGCTGAGAATACAATTGGAAAACGCAGTCGGAGTTGCCGAAGCTCAAAAACGCATAGTTGCGATTACCGACAGGGCGCGCGGCGCTTTGCATACGCTGGCTACTCAGGAAGGATATAAAACATACGTTATCCCTGACGATGTAGGCGGACGTTTCTCGGTATTAACTCCTGTCGGCTTATTGCCCATTGCCGTTGCAGGCATCGACATCCGGCAATTGATTGCAGGCGCTGTGGAAATGGAAAAAGCGACAGGCGCAACCGTTCCATTCGCTGAAAATCCCGCCGCTATTTACGCCGCAACACGGAACGAATTATACAAACAAGGGAAAAAAATAGAAATACTTGCTAATTTCAATCCAAAGCTCCATTATGTTGCCGAATGGTGGAAACAACTGTTTGGAGAAAGCGAAGGAAAAGAAAACAAAGGAATATTTAATGCAGCCGTGGATTTCACCACCGATTTACATTCGATGGGACAATGGATTCAAGAAGGAGAACGCAGCATTTTTGAAACTGTTCTTTCTGTCGCTCAACCCCGTTACACGGTCGAAGTTCCGAAAGATGAAGCCGATTTGGACGGTTTGAATTATTTAGCAGGAAAGCGGGTGGATTACATCAACAAAATGGCTGAATTAGGGACGCAGCAAGCCCATGTCGCCGGAGGAGTTCCCAATATCAGGATTGAAATTCCCGAATTAAACGAATTTTATCTTGGACAACTGCTTTATTTCTTTGAAAGAGCCTGCGGAATCAGCGGGTATTTGCTGGGAGTTAATCCTTTCGACCAACCGGGAGTGGAAGCATATAAAAAGAACATGTTTGCTCTCTTGAAAAAACCGGAATGTTAAAAGTCGTATTCTTCGATATGGACGGGGTCTTATACGACTCGATGCCAAACCACGTACAAGCATGGGGAGAAACCTTATCCGAATGGG
>Ga0123357_10006420_pt1 | contig 14343 bp, 3 predicted proteins | sample TergutEmb28metaG_FD_89873 | JGI IMG/M metagenome (GOLD analysis project Ga0123357, IMG submission 89873) | Embiratermes neotenicus P4 segment gut microbial communities from Petit-Saut dam, French Guiana - Emb289 P4 | ecosystem: Host-associated > Arthropoda: Insects > Digestive system > Gut ...
CCCTGGGGGGGGGGGGGGGAGCGCCCCGTGTTGTTTTTTCCTCTTTTTTTTTTTTTTTCCCACTTTTTTTTTTTTTTCCCCTTTTTTGTTCCCCCCCCCCCCCCCCCCGGTCAGTGCCGTTTCGTTAACAGCGTAAAAAAAGCACTTCCATACCTTTTTCAGTTGGATTACCCCTCATGTCTTGGAGTGAAAATGCCTAAGTATACCCCTTGATTTCGGAGTAAAAAATTCACGTAAGCCTACCACATGGTCGCAGAATGACACTTCACGTAAGTCTGCGCTTTGGTCGCGGAGTGACACTTCACGTAAGCCTACCACTTGGTCTCAGAGTGACACTTCACGTAAGTCTGCACCTTGGTCTCGGAGTGCCACTTCACGTAAGCCTACCACTTGGCCTCGGAGTGACAATTCACGTAAGCCTGTACCCTGGTCTCGGAGTGACAATTCACGTAAGCCTGCACCTTGGTCTCGGAGTGACAACTCACGTAAGCCTGCACCTTGGTCTCGGAGCAGGGGGAGATCCAGGTTTTGTGGAGCCTGAAGTTTATACAATTTTTGAAGCTCTCTTGAAGAAAAGAATGCAAAATTACGAATACAAAATTAGGTACAAGAGTGAATATTCATTTAGAATGAGAAAAGAAATTACAACAAATTACAAATTTAAAACAGCTTTCAAGTACCACAAACATCACGAAATCCAGAAAAATAACAATATCTTTTCATTAATTAACTGCCTGACACAACTCCATAATACTTTATCCTACATTTTTTGGTTGCATACTCTTTGATCGCCCTTCATATTACAACGATTTTATAACATCATTTTCTATAAGGAGGACAGAAAGATAATTCAGTCTTTCCTCTAGCATGGTTGATCGAAATTTTAGTTTTTATTACTAACAGATCAGAAATGTTTCTTTTGGCTTCATAACTCGTTATTGGTAATGTCATGTAAATTTTTAGGATTTCTGTCAAATTTGAGAAAACCTTTATCAAGTTTGTTTCATACACGAGCTGTAAGATTTCAGGGCATTTGTAGGGCATTGCTATGGCCCCTCCCAGGGCCTTGGAAGAGGCCCGTGCAAGAGAGGGACCCTGAATCTTACGCTTCATTAGCTTCACGGTAAATCCGCCCGTCTCGGAGCGAAACTTCACGTAAACCTACAACTTTGTCTCGGAGTGACAAATCACGTAAGCCTTCCACTTGGTCTCGAAGTGAAACATCACGTTGCCTACTCCTTGGTCCGGCGTCATTGAGATCGGTGCTAAATGAAATAGTAAATACTGCAAATTGTATTCATCAGCACCTTCAAACTGAATATTTTCAGTACTCTTTGCAAATATATTTGTTTGCACTGGATAAGCCGTTCTGTGGGCAGTGCTTCTCAATCCCCTATTTCTTGTGCCCCCCTCCCCCGCCCTTTTGAGCTTGACTTATCTCTGTGGCCTCCCACCCTTCAGACTCTGTTACTTATGGAAAAAGTTAATTTATTTCTACATTGTTGATTTATATATTTACATTACTTTTGTTTACAACACTGTATTTTTTAAATATGTTTAGGTATAACACGTAGGTGTAAAAATACTGTTAATAAATGGCATTACATTCAGTGTGTTCCTTATGCCTGATGAACACTTGCAAGTTTTTGCATGCCCGGTTGCAATATGGCCCACGTTAAAAACCACTGCTGTACAGACTTGCAAAGGCTAGGTGAATAAGTGTTGAGGTAATATTCACTAAGTGCAAAATCCGACGTGGTAACAGCGGTGGTGTTGAATATCCAAGTCGTGTACACGTAGGTTGTGATACCAGCCACTGGGATAGCAGCCCCCGACATTTCGAAGGCAGTAGGATCCTTCCAAATATCAAGAGCAGGTCGCCCCACGACATAGTGTCACATCAAAGAACTCTAGAACATTCCCTCCAGCTTTTTCAGTCTTGCTACCATGCTGAAATCCAGTCTGAGATCCAAAGAAACCTAATTTAACAGCAAGAGCTCCAAAGTGGCTCGGCTTGATCAGGGGTGCACATATCTTCCAAAAACCTACGGACCGCCTCAAAATACTATGCGCCAGAAGGGTGACATGAAGTAAGGTCAATACTGAAGACCCAAAAATATTACAAGATTTAGTCGCAAAGTCGACTTGGTGCCCGGATTTCTTCACCCCTGGGTTTGATCAGCATATGTTAAAGAGGAACCCTCGCCCACTCAACTTCCCCCCAAGAAGTAACACATCTAATAAGAGGTACGAAAGAAAGGAACAATCTGTAATGTAGGCCAAAAGTGAGGAATCCGTTACTTATACAGATTATCTAGTATTGCTAGATGAGCGAAATCAAAAGACGTCACGATGGACTGGTCATGCAGCTTGGACGGAAAAAGCGTATAGAACTTTGGTGGAGAATCCTCTCAGAGAGACGCCACTTCGAACTTCGAGAAGGATGTAACAACAGGATTAAAAACCGTCCAGCTGCAGCCAAGTTGTTCCATGCGGACGGACACGACGAAGGTTCGCCTAAAAACTCATCCACGACTGCGTACCTCTCTTAGGCTAATCTATAAACCACATTTTTATGATAAAGTCTTTTAACAGGCTACTAAAATGTGCTGTAGCAACTGCAAGGTCATGTGACGTCGATTGAGATGAAAGAATGATTATGTAGACAATGACGTGGAAAACATAATGATTGAAAAACTGGTCATGGTCTACGCGAATGCTCCGTCATGGCAATCTCTTGAGACGCCAAGACAGGCACTCAAACAATACCTCATCTGAGATTCGAAACAGAAACTTCCTATACGCATGTCTGACTGTCGCAATGACTCTCACGATCTGTGCTGGAAAAAGAACACGGCCTACAGTAGTTTAATTTAATATATGATACGTTACAAACTTGAGGCTATTCATGAAATCAGACCGTTCTGAATTCTTCTGACAGGTACAAACAGGCCTATTGTCGTTCCATCCTGACTGTAAGATTCACTCCGTAGGAATCAAACCTGGTCAAACCCGTGTGAAAAATGTCACACACGACAAACAAGTAATAATCATAATTTTATCTCTGCAGCTAGGGCAATTAGTGAAGTAGGGATTGTATTCCAATAAGACTCAGTAGTTCCCATCCCTTTTTCTCTCACGTTTTCTTTATCTCGTGTCAGCTATGAGCCAGATTATTGCAGTGAGCCGGTATGCGTCAGTCGTACCGCGACTAGGCCACGGGCTGAACAACCAAGGAATGTAAATTCCATTGCCGGCAGGGACAAAAGAATTTTCTTTTTTCCCGTGTCCAGACCGGCTCTGGGGTCTAAGCTGTCTGCTATCCAGTGGGTAACGCATGGTCATTTCTTGGGGGTAAAAGAGACGGGGCGTGAAGCTAACCATTCGGCTCCATCTACTGCAACAGTTAAGAATTGGTCATACCCCCTCCATTTTCCCATACATCTTAATGATAAGGTACAAGCCCAGGGGCTTTGTTTTTAACTGTCTTCTCTGAAGTGTGAATTTCAAAATCTGCGACTATCATCTGACCACAGAACGACGCTGACCTGATTCCGGCTGCTTGATGGGCCGTCTCCCCACGGCAAATCTCCTGTCCACGCTACGGGGGCATACAGAGAAAGAAGTACAGTTCTATTCTTTTAACCTTGGTACTACATGGAGTAGTAAGTTTACGCCCCGGCCGCTTTAACCCCGCGGAAAGAACCCCGGGACCGGTACCGATCGAATAGGATGCTGGGTGGACGCCACAACCTGTCTTTATGGTTTCCGGTTAAACCTCTTCCCCCACTCCCCGTCCACTATATTTACGGTCCCTGGACAAGAGAATGCTCCAGTACTTCGAAGTTGGTCTACGGATTGTACTCAGCAATCGAAATGGAGCTGTCAATACGGCTTCTCTATTAACAATCACATCAACACAACCTCACGTGGCAGCCTATCATTTTGTATTCGCCAGGTACCCCGTTCAAATCGGGCACGGTTACCGGTTATCCTGACAGGCGCTTTTTCATGGTTTTTCTCAGTCCCTCCAGGCACAAATCAGGAGAGGACAGCCATCTTGAACCGTCACTTGAGCTCCTCTAGTGTCTTCAGAAAATCATTTACCTTAACAACTAACTGCCCGTTCACACGAAGCGGCTAATTTGCATGCAAGTTCACTTGCAGTCAATGACGCAGCTCTGTGCAACTATTCGCACTCCAAGTACATTTCCGTTACGTAAAATTGAACAGGAAAATGCTTCATACTTCTCCTCCATACCAATATCCGCACGCAATGAAGTCATTCACTTCCTACAGCATACAGAACGTTACAAGATCACAGCATTCGACCTAACAGCATATAACTATCACACACCGGGTTAAATGATAATTACATCAAGCATGTGTAACATACAGATACGATAACAGTTCTGACAGTCGCGTAAACATGAGAACGTTGTGTGAAACTTCGCTTCTACAGCTTTTAACCTACAAAAGCAATTCAGCCTATGCCCATGACACAAACAGACCGGGTATCCCAACAAGCAACATGTGTCAACGGCACCTATACATATGCACATTACAAGCACGTTGGATGACATTTGTCTCACTTACCGTGTCCTGGAATACCTGGCGTGGAGTCCTGCGCACTCCGTTCATCATCCTTCTGCTTCTTACACACGATTTTTGAACCTAAATCCACCGCACAACGCGTTAGCTCAAACACACAACACAAGTCCAATCCCTCACAACCACCGCGCTTCTCTACTCGCCGCCATACCCAAAGCAACAGGTGACCACTACTACCAACGTGACAGACATGAATTCCACCAGCAAATATTTCGCGTTTAGTTAGCAGTTAGTGATACTATGATACACGCGAAATCGTACACGTAGGTAGAGGAGTAGTCCTCAAACATGGTATGGGTCAATAAAACCAGTCATAAATAACGGTAACACATAGGTAGTACATCGACTTGGCTTTGCTGTCATTACAACTCCCGACTTTCTGCTGATCGGTTTCTTCAGCAGAAGATTTGTACCTGCATAGAAACAATAACGGCAGAAAATTGCACAGAACAGATCTGCAAAATGTTGCTGTCGAGTCCTGTCCATTTTGTTAACTTATCATACTAACTAGGCGTTTTGCGACATATGTGCATATGAGCTGTTTGAGTAAACGTACCTAGATGTAAATGTTCTACATTTGTTTGTTCCGAGCCATAGAATCGTTTGGAAGTCAGCTGAACATTTCACGGGAAAATACAATTCCATTAGTCCACTATCATACGGGTCCTAACTTTATCTGGCCAACATCGTTGGCCACTTCCTGGCGTACTGTCCAGCTTCTGGTCTTACCCACTTCCTTCAACAGTGATCGCAGTCCGGACCCATACTTGAGCCACGCTTTCCGCAGAATACTTCTCCACTAATTCGTGGTTATGCCCACACATCAGGTGAATAAGATGACGGCAACCACTTCACTCCGAAACGACAACAGTAGATTTCGGACGTTACTTATCATGGATATTAGTGTTTAAGATAGCCAGTTGAGTAATAGGAATTCCCGCAAAACCCAGTTTGTTCAACCAACAGAAACTGCGCTGATCGAAGCACATTTTCTCACAAGAATAACATTACCGAGGTCCAAAACAGTACTGCAAAACGACAAATGCAGATAGTATTTTTATCGCCGGACTGAGTACAAGAGACCCTGCGGCACCATCGGTTGTTGTGAACAACGACGTCTTACTCTCTACGCCTGAGAGTCCGGCGAAATAATAGTGTAGATTTTTAAAAGGCAAGAAGAAATATAGTTGAGAGTGCTTACTTTTACATTATAAACCAAACAGTATAAGAAAAAGTATATCTTCAACAAATCACTTATGCGCACTTTTGACCGAGCTGGACTTCAGTTAGGCGCTTCAGAACGTATAATTTGGCTTGTAATACCCTCTATCTTTTTTTGGCGCTGGTAATATTAGCTTTGATTAAACTCTTGGAGCGCATGATGCTTTGTGTACTAAATTCAATAAGGAACACATCGGAAGAGGGTTATTTTTGAGGTCAGACATCCCTTTGTGCAATGTTATAATTATTATGTAAATTAACAATCAGCGCAACTAAGTATATATCGTTTAATGCCTGAGACAGCGTTGACTGAAGAAGATGTGTGCATTACAATTATTTTCCTTTTCATGTTCTTGTATTAGTAAATGGTTCAAGCAATGGCAGTTTTGAGGTTATATTTCCTGTTGTGCTATGTATAACTTATGCAAATTAAGTCAACACGACTAAGTGCACGATACTTACTTGTGTTGGCTGTTAATTTACATAATTAACGGAATAGGATTGTCTGCCCAGCCACTTTACCCTTGGGGAATAGTCGCCGGACCCATTGAATGGACGGTTAGGTGACCCCAGTACCGGTCTGGACGTTTTGAAAAAAAGATTTCCTACCCCCTTTCCGGGAATCGAACCATGACTAATCAGCTGCCGAGTCCGTAGAATACTTGTAACTAAATCCGAATTTCTGAAACCTCTGTATAGCAGAAGTGTACTTTTTGTGAGCAAAAGCGAAATAAAACTTTTGTTACATGAGTTTCAATAAAAAAAAAATATATATATTTACAGGCAATTATGAAAAAGCATATCATCGGCGATTTACACGGAAATAAACCCAGCCTTGATTAAGAACAAAGATGGGGAGGTACACAGAAACAAGCAATTAAACATTATCAAAGTCACATTTACGAGTTACACTATAAAGGAGAGGGGACCGCGGAAGGTCGCTGGTTCGATCCCAGCTGGTGTCAGTGGATTTTTAATTGACATGGCCCTGGGGTCGACTCAGCCTCTAACAGAAATGAGTACCAGGAGTATTTCCTGGGGGTAAAGGCGGCCGGTGCGTAAGGTTGACAACCTACCACCATCCTGTGCCGTTGTCACGAAATCTGGGAACCTTAACTTCCTGGAACCCTCTGGGCCTATCCAGGCCTGTAATGGGACTAATTTATTTATTATAAAGGAGATGTGCTTGCAGAACCCCAGTACTCGGCAGAACACAGTCTTAATACCACTGTAATTTGCATAGGCACAGGTGAACAAGACTTCCAGTACCAATAAAACACATCTGTTCAATACACACACTCAGTGCGGCAGTAACAACACCTTGCAATATGAAAGAATTCACCAGGTGCTTGCGGCCACATAGCCCAGCAGAAGCAAGATCTGTAACACAAATACTGAAAATACACATTACCTGATATAAAATTTCATGAGATCACTTTCAGGGACAACTTAGCAATCAGTTCCATTTAGTATGCACAAGAACATGAGAGATGCAGACACAATTTTGTTTGGAACTTCCAAGAGGGAGAGATCACATAGGAACAACACTGAACTTGGAAAGGACAGGGTGTGAAGTTAGACATTAAAGTGGGTTCAGATCCAGTGATGGGCCTATATCTTACAACATATGGTCTCACGAGAGCAGGTTATTTGCCCCTGTAACTGCTGACATCTCAAAGAAGGTCCTGCATTACTGAGTTAGGAAGTCACTTCTGACAGCAATGTTAGTAAAATCCAGCCACTGACCAATCTTTATCAACAGATTTCTACCAACAAAGGTACAAACATAAATTTAGGTTTCATTAGTATAAAATATATGAGATTCAAGGTCTTCCCAGCCTGAAGACGAATGCATCAGGCTACTCTGAAACAATGATACCTATCTACCTAAGTATACATGTCCCCAGATGAGTGTAACTTAAATGTGTCTGTTCTACTGTCACCACTAAATTTTTCCGAAGAAATTGGAGTGGAAATTTACACATGGGGGAGAAAATGTTGTGTGAAGCATTACAAAATGAAATAACCAACTTGTTTCACAATGGTTTTAATATACAACCCTATTTTGTATCAGAAGATTAACTTTTGGTATGACAGGAGAACATACAAAAGCACTTAGTCACAAAAGAGTATTATCAGTTATCTCCATTCAATCATTCTAAAAATTAATCACAATTACATCCACTCAAATCGTGGGATTAGCAATGAAACAAAATTGCTACGTATGTCCTTTTCATTTAGGTTTTCATACATATAACTATGGTAACTGTTAAACCCCATCATGTTCTAGCAAATTCAGTCCTATGGCAAGAAAACCCCAGAATACCCCCCACACAATGGCATGATCTCCAAAACTGCAAGTATTTGGAGACAGCGACTGGGATGAAACCATGCAGATGATGTGCAGTAAGACAAGGTGATCAGAGGGAGGAGGGACAGGTAGCAGGTAGGAAGGCATGAACTGTCAAAGACATTATTTCTCAGTGTTAATGTAGCATTAAGCTTGCTCCTGCACTTCAGTGTTTGTCAGTCTTGGTTTATGTAAGTGTTGGTGGTTTACCTTCTTCCAACAAGCTAGTAAGACAAAACACAGTCTGAAATCAGCAACTCTACATCTTACCACACTTTACAGTGAGTATGCTCAAAGTTATAACGGGGGGGTGGGAGGAATGAATACGTCTGGAAATAAACAAGTTATTAATTCCCTCTGTTCTCTCAGGACTGTGACACACACACTCTCTCTCTCTCTCTGAATAAAATGAAAACATTAAAATGTTGTTGGTATTTCTTTTATATGCATTCTGTGATATGCAGCCTAACAGCTCAACATGACCAGACTGCGAGCAAGTTTAAATTCACAAGTATGGGGACACAGCATGCACCATGATGACAGGTTTATTTGAAGGTACAATCAACACAACCACACTACAAAAACAATGTCATATTGTCTATCACTTTCACATACCACTTCCGACTCACTATCAAAATTACAAGCCGAGCAGTAAATGTTAAATTCTTTCACACAAAACAGAAAATTCCTGAACGTGGACAGTATTCACAACTGTATGAGAAGCATAAAAATTCAAGCTTGGCCTGAGCAGAACCTCGCATAATTACTGCCATATTCATAAAACTAAGCTGTGTATTCAAGAACTGGACAAGGCAACTTATCCAGTGTGAAGTGACACTGCAGACTCGTGGCATATCACCAAACTGCCATACATGAGCAGCAGAAATGTGCACAAAGCCTCAATATTCCAGTTCCTAAGTTCTACAAGGTGACTTGCCTATGAAAATGAAATTATTGAGTTTCACATTTCATCAAACCACAAGCACTATACTTATCAATGTCTGAAACAGGTGTGTGGTTAAGAGTAGGTCAGTACACAGGATATAATGGTACTAAGACACTTGGCACTGGCCCAATTAAATGGTCAGTACCAATAAACGAAGGTGATGTAGGGGCAGTCATGTAAAAGATTTACTCTACATTACATATCCTACCTCACTGGCTGCCTGACAATTACACATGTTACTAGAAAAGTCAATAAAATTTAATTACAATACAGAGTTAAAATGAGACAGGAATGGTGCAACATGTATGCAGCGTATGTTGTGGCTCCAATCAATGTATAATTTTGCAATATAATGAATAGACATTCCTCTCATTTAAAAAATGTGTTAAGACTCATACAATAGTGATGGCAGGTTTTCTTTGCCCAGTTGTCTGAAGGCCTGCATTTCATTACTGTTGTATTGGGAAAATTGTTATAACAACAAGTTTTCATTCTTAAATCCTTCATAAGAATCATGATTCCAATTGTATGGTGAGCTGAGGTCAATGCACATGGCAAATAAGTAAGCAACATCACTCACTGGGGCTACTGTTGTGGGTAAATATGACACCATCACTTTAGACCGACTAAACAAAACCTCTCACTTTGATTACATACATGTGGGAAAATGTTTGGGAAGTAAAGTAATGAGTAGAGAATAAAACTCCAGACGGGCTAAGGTAACAAGACATTACCTGTTAATGGGCAAGCAGGACAATACTGTCTCACTAAATATATGACCTTTTCTTCCAAACAGGAAAATACTGCCCCACAGTGGGCATTTAAATTTAATATAGTGCTCCAGAAGCACCAGAAAACCTGACATTTAAAAGTGTGTATGCTAAATGTTAAAATTAAATTGGTCATATTCATGCAATGATGTCACTATTTTATATTTAACAGTCAGAATAACTAACTTGTAAATACGAGGCTTATTCTGAAAGTAAGTATTGTTTTGCTGCAAAAAAAAAATTAAGGTTTCGTATAAAATTTGATTGTTACCAGATTCTACATTCTTCAAACTATTTTTCTACATATTCGCCACCATTATTGAGGCACTTATCATAGCGGGGCACAAGCTTTTATATACCCTCCTCACAGAAAGGGGCCGCCTGCGACCCAAATGACTACTGAAGTCATAGAGTCCTTGAAATCTGAGGAAAGTGCAGAGACAGATCAGAAATTGTGATACGTCTGTCGTCACACACTCTTTTGTTGACCTTATGCAGCAAATCATCATTCACCAAAGATGGGGGCCCACTTCACACCTCACTGTGCACGTTCTCTCGTCCTTCAATGAACATCCGAAACCATTTCCTAACCATGCCATCACTCATTGCATTGTCACCATACACTTGACAGATCTGGTGACAAATCTCACTTGGTAGCACATTCCTAGCGTTCAAAAAACGAATTACAGACCATATTTCACATTGGCGGTCCCTTCAATTGTCTTAAACATGTTTAACACACAGGAACAAACATAAACATAACAAGAATTTCACGAAATGGTACCTGTGGCTTCTCAGCTGATAGAGGAAGTCACTGCACATGCGCAAAGTGACTGTCTTGAGGAAGCGCGAGAGATATACGCAGAAGGTACTTACTTTCCGAATAACCTACGTATGTTTTGACTTCCAGATATTTACATTTCGACATGTAGTCTTTTAACCATGTTCATGAAATGTATCAGTACTCCCTGAGGATGGCCCCTTGAGGGCTGAAACATGTAGGAGTGTGACAGTGTGAATAAAGTGTTATTAACATACACTAGTGCATTAGTGGGATACTTACGTAAAATAAATGGGAACAGTCTCATTACATGCTAAGGAAAAGAAAACAAAAAGGTACAATGAAAAATCCCCTTGTTCTAACAAAGAATTAGAAACAAATGCAGAACACTAAATTTAACTGCCATATTTATAAAGAAGTCAACATTAGGAGTAACATTTTATTATCTTTTTTAATGTCATCACTCTTCTGCAAGCATCGAAACAAACAAATTAATGTTAACAGTATCGATACATGTAGCCATATAACACACCTGCAGTCTGCCACATTACAAAGCACATTTTCAACAATAGAGTCACTTAGGAAGCATAATTATGTGGAACAACTGCGCAGAGTTCTAAATCAAATCCACCTCACCTGAACCTTATTACTGCATGGGAAAACTATGCTCAACAAACTGACATTACACGTGTCTGTGTGCAGCTACAAAAGTGTTCTGGTTAGTTCTCTTTGAAAAGTAATTCACAGGAAACTCACACACTGATTCTGAAAGAAGCACTTCTGTTTACATAAATAAAAAAGAACTGTGTATTATGTCACTGTGTTCAGAAACACACACACTACAGAACTCCAACTACACTACTTCCTGGAAAACTATGAAGTAAAATAGTTTTCCTGAATCTATTAAAAATGTGATGTTTCCTAATACATACCTACAGTATATGTCACAACATTCTGAAATAAAAATTTTTAATTTGTCTGTAATCATTGTGCTTTTATTGTCAGATTCTCCAAACTGAAGTTTAATTAGTCTGGTATGATATGTAGGTCCTCACATTCATAAAACTTCTTCCTCAGTCACTTTCAGTCAGGATTTGTGCCTTCATACAGCAGGAAACTGTTTTGATACTTACACTGTGCAGTCTGAATGCAGCCACAGGCATATAATAGTGCTCCTTAAAGAATAAAACTTTACTCAGGAAATCATTTACAAATTGTAATGTATTATATTTATGTAGATGTAATGTTGCTTATATTGATCACTCCAATGCAACAGATTGTATGACATCAGCAATCCTAGCGACTGCCCCCAACGACTGACATTTCCTGTGTGGACAAAGTGATCTCCCACATGCCTGCATCTAGTTTTTTTAACTGCAATCCTTGGGGGGCAAAAACCACCTGCATCTAGTTTTTCAATGTCACCACTGTGGGCATGATGAAGCAACACTGCCTGAATATAATGGAATCAATATTTATGTTTCCTTTACAAAGCAGCTGATTAGAAAACCACACCACACAAAGGATGGATGCAAGGAATTTATCAATGAGATAAGTCATTTGGGATGAATGAAACCAACTGTTACAGGAGGAAAAAAATCTTTTAACAGTGAAGAACAATATATGTAGTTTCACTGAACTTGCTTCACCTTGCTGTATCTGCTTCTTTATTGTCATCCTTGTAGGTAAAATGTCATCTCTCAATCACCTGCTTTTATCGGTTTCCTTTCAACCCTCACAAGCAAAAAGACATGGCAGCTCTACATCAAAGCCTTAAATTCAATGCAGGATATAAACTACAGACTATGCTAACATAAGGAAATTCAACCACACAATGCAACTTAAGATTCTGTGTAAAATGTAATTAATGATGGCAGCAGTAATGTGGCACTGAAATGTGTGTTATATGCATGCATGTCCATGAAATCACGATGCTTCTGCTGCTGCACACACTACATGGACACGACAATAACTAACACGGTTTCAAGAGATCAGTATCACTCGCTAGAAGACAATATGAAGATGTAACTGATTTTCAGGTATGTTTCTACCTGTTGTCCACTTTCAAATCACTTTCCACTACTCTTCACCATATTTTAACAGAACTTTTTTTTTTTTGGTAGTACTTTTTGTGACCTAATAGAAAATCATTAATAAAAGCCTACGTCTCTGAGGAAACAGAAAACAGATTTCAGGAATGTTTCTGAACAGTTGTGATAACTTCACTGTACTGTCAGAGTACACACACTGTCATCTGCACACATGGGTTTGGTTGCATCATTTGCTGCCTTCGCTGCCCCCTCGTTCACTACGTTTCATTGACTTGAGAGCACGCTCTCGCAACCTCCTTTCCAATTCTTCAGTATTTTCTGCTTCACTTGCTTCAGAGTCCTATAAAAGGAAAAACAAACTCTTGCCTGGAACCATATTTAATGACAGCGCATGGTGGAAATACACATGTACATAACTCAGCTGACGACATTTACCAGACCCAACACCAATTCCAGCCGTCTCTCTACTTATCTACAGGCTATCCCCTTAGAACATTATGCGGGCAGAAATATAGGGAGGAGGGGAGGAGGAAGAGGGGGAAAAAGCAAGTGTGAAAAGAAAAGAAAATGCCTGCAAAAACTATTATAACTAACTAACTAAACTAACTACTTATGTTTATTGGGCCGTGCATCATTGTGATAGTTGAAGAATAAAAGACCAACTTGAAGTCACTTGCTATTTTATTTCACTTCTTATGTGCTCAACATGTTTCGTACATTAATATATCCATCATCAGGAGCTTGCGACTATTCTGTTGAATTACCGCATTGGTCGTATTGTTCTTGGTTCGATGTGTGTTGGAGTTTCTGTGTGGTTGGGTTGGATTGGTATCCGTGCTTCAGCCTGCAACATGGATACAACTCCAACACACATCGAACCAAGAACAATACGACCAATGCGGTAATTCAACAGAATAATCGCAAGTTCCTGACGATGGATATATTAATGTCCGAAACATATTGAGCACACAAGTGAAATAAAATAGCAAGTGACATCAAGTTGGTCTTTTATTCTTCAACTAAACTAACTACATTACGCACAAGTGCTCCTTGCGAACCTAACAGTTTCCCAGTTATTTAAAATTAAAAAATTAAATAAATTAAAAATTAATTAATTAATTAATTAAAAAAAACCTTTATGGAGGTTCATCACTGTGCTCACAACACCTGGCCACTTGCTCTTGAACATCCATTTTGTTATTACCCTTCCACTTCTGCCTAATCTTCCTAGTGGTCTCTTTCCATCAGGTTTCCCCACCAAAACCCTGCATGCAAACCCTCCTCTCCCCCATTCATTCCACATATCCCAACCATCTCATTTTTCTGTATTTGAACACCCATGTAATATTTAGTGAGGAGTAGATATCACAAAGCTCCACATTATGCTATTTCCTCCTGTCCCATTACTGCATCTATCTTAGCTCAAATACCTTCCTCAGCACCCTGTTCTTGAACACCTTCAGCCTATGTTCTTCCAATAATGTGACAGACTAAGTTAACCCTTTCCCCTCCCTAACGCTCCAAAGCGCTCGGAATTTAAAAGTCCCCTCCCCCTCTAAACGCTCTAAAGCGTTTCTGGTATAGTACGTAAATTTAAATGTCCCGTGAAAAAA
>Ga0123357_10006422_pt1 | contig 14342 bp, 9 predicted proteins | sample TergutEmb28metaG_FD_89873 | JGI IMG/M metagenome (GOLD analysis project Ga0123357, IMG submission 89873) | Embiratermes neotenicus P4 segment gut microbial communities from Petit-Saut dam, French Guiana - Emb289 P4 | ecosystem: Host-associated > Arthropoda: Insects > Digestive system > Gut ...
AATCTGTTTTATCCCCCTTCTTGTGAATAGGTATTATGATCGATTCCTTCCACTCTTCAGGCAGTTTCTCCTTCTTCCAAATAGAAGTAATAAGTTTATGAATCTCCAAGTAAATTGTTCTACTCCCTGCTTTAATCAGTTCTACCGGTATTTGATCAATACCTGGCGATTTGTGGCTTTTTAGCTTATCGATAGCCAGCTCAACCTCAACGGCACTTGGCTCAGGTACTAGTGGTTCTGCTGTGTGTATTTCTGCCTGCCCAACGTCCTTAACCCCATGCACGTTGAATAGCTGGGAGAAATAATTCCTCCACCTAGCCACAATACTGTGGGAGTCTGCCACCAAGTAACCTTTCTCATCCTTCACTATATTACATCTTGGCTGGTACCCCTTCTTAAAGTAATTGATGCCCCTATACAAGTCCCTAATGTTTTGGATCTTACTGTTAGTTTCAAGTCTATATACATCTTGTATTTTGATTTTATTCAATTCTACCACATTTTCGGCTGTCCATTTCAGCCATCATCACGGAGGAATACTGGATAACAAAAACAGTAAAAAGGAAGAGGTCCCTCCTTACAAAGAGTGGGTATAATGTTATTGTAATCTATGATTATTATTCCGAAAACGCAAAAAATATTAAAATTAATAGAACGATTATTCGCGACACTTAATAGGAATATTGGAATGTTTTGAAACAAAATACATAGAACGTGATATAAATAAAAAATAAAAAAATGTAGTGTAAAACTTGTGCGGTCTGTAATCATTACTATAGTATCGTACGTAGTACATATACTTATACAATTTTTGTGTTTTGCTCTTGAATTGGATATCCTTCATCGTCTTGCTTTTGAACACATTATATTCTCGAATAAAGAGCGATGATCATCTTGATGTTATTGCCGTGTATTGAAATCAGTTTCCTAAACCATTGCTGCCTGGTTACAAGATGAGTTTGAAAGCTGTCATATTAATGGTATAACATGTGACTGTTATTATTACAATTATTATATTCATCTTAGGTAAGTCTAGTTTTATATTAGTCAATACCCTTTTTATGAGTCAGTATTTCTATCTGATGATGGCTGAAACATACTGCCGAAACATGTAGTCGAACAGAATAATATCGATTTACGAGATCTATACAGTTGTGTTGTTCGGAAAACAAAATAAACACTTGTGTAAACTTGTTACTGTACGTTCAGGGACTTTCAAATAAGTTACATGCATTGTTATCCTGTATCCTTTGTTGTGTGCTTGTGTGTTGATAAAAGCATGACATCTTTATACTTTTCTTTCCTCAGTATTTCGGAAATATTCCAAACGTAAAGAGGAGGCGAATCGGCTGTTAGTGGACAGCCAGTACCTTCAGTCTCATAGTTAGCATGCAGCTACATGTCATATTCGTGAATACTAGTACATTGTCACTATTCTGTTGTCCGTACATACGTAGCCTAGCTTTTGAACAGTTCGTATTTATTCAGTCTAACAAAAGATTTCCTTGTGTGGAACCCGAAAGCGTATTTTTCCGTCACAGAAGGCTGCCATTAAATACCATTCTGGACTGCCTTCAACAAGTTCAGACATTCATAAAAAAATTCTTGATAAGATGTACTTGAAAATTAGACTTGAAATTTCTTCTTGCACTCCAAATAAAGGGGTTTCCAATAATCATTCCGTTTATTAGAGTTAATCCATCGTTTTATTTTTGTGAATGCTGGTTCTTTAAGGAACTTCACTACAGCCTTAACTTTAAACATCCTTCAAATGAGGGTTGACAGTAGATTCAAATCAAGGAAAGCAAATATGTCACTATAAACATGATCAAATTTCAACTTTATTTTAAATCTAAAAACAGACCGATACAATTAACACACCATAAACTCTTTAAATATTTTCACGTCATTTTGGACGGTTCTAAGTGTGTAAAAGTGTTATTGTAACAATGCAGGGATTTATTTCAAATATATTATAATGCTCTAATCAGTAAATACTGTTAACAGTTATTGAGAGAAAATAGATGTAATTTCTTATGATAACCAGCACCACATCATTCTTCCATCTCATGTAATTGAGTTTTATTGCTTCCAGTATTATCGTGGTTTGTCCACACTGAATTAACACTTTACAGACATTGTGAAGAACTTTAATACCTTCGTTGTTCATCGAAGATACTGTTCACCAATATTTTGTCGTACTTGAAACCTACGTTTAGATATAGACGTTGTCGTGGACGTATATACATTGTTTTTGTTATTATTTTAACCAATGATGCAAATACAATCAAGAATGTAACAACCAAATAGCAATTTTCGGAAACAACCTCGCAAAATACAGGATTTTAGAAACTGTTTTATTTTTCTTTCACTAACTTTTCTTAGGGGGGTAAACACATAAAATTATCAGCGATACAACCGAAATGGATACGGATACGTACGCACCGTGTAACAGTACTGGGGTGTTCGCTCCGTTTTGTTTAATTATCTATAAAAATATAAGGATGTAAATTTTAATACTGTACTGGTAGCGGTAGTAGCGGCACGTTCAAGCATATCGTTAATCGATTATATTTCTACATGTATATATTGGTAGATCTACAAATTCAAACAGAGGGAAGATTCCTTTAATTTCCGACAATAAGAGATTGCGGTAAGCTTTGCATGTGTTCGAAAGACAGCTGTGGTTAAATGAATACATCACAATAGTGTCAAAATTCTGGGCGATTCGACGTCTTTTTTTATCTCGAAAGCCGTTAAGCTTACAGAAAAGAGCATTGAACATAAAATATTTGTTCTGTAACTAATTCTTCTATAAATTTTATTCTAAACATTTTCTCTTCCTTTAATGTGTATTGAGTTATGCCCAAGATGCGTATAAAAGCTAGATAGATCTGCGGATAAAGTGTCAATTATTAACAAATATTTCAATATCTTTTACGAAATGTGGCTAAATCCTCCCGTATCAAGTTTCATGAAAATCGAGTTGACAACGATGTACATATTTCGTGCGTAAAGACAGAGGGAAGGAGCAATTTTATTTGTAGATAGTCCGCAGGGATGCGAAGGCTCTTAAAAATGTTTGGAACAAAGACTGACATCGAGAACAAACGATAGCTTTAACAACAATGTTACTAAACAAAATCATTTCACTCCATTGTAGACGTTGTATTAAAAAAAAGTGGTTGCTCATGGGTCTTTATTCTGTAGGAGTTAGATAATATTCAGTGTTTCAGTTTGGATAATTTTTCCTTCGCAGTGGAACACTGAGTTGAACGTCCCAATATTTGCTGATGGACTCGCTGTTCAATTTGCTGCGAATGAAAAACAACACCATTAAAACACGACAACAACCACAGAGAAAGTAAATCATAAGTTAGAAATACCATGAATTCAAAATAAAATATTACAAAATATTTATAGTACATTTCAACGAAAGCTGAAAATTAAATGAAAGCATAATTTGTTACTTTCATGTTGAAATATCACAATCCGTTTACCAATGTACACAAACTATTAACATCAGCCATCAAACCATAATTTAGTGAATGCATTAGAACCACATTTATCTGTCTCCTCTTACATATTTCAACCATGCTTCATCATGAGTTAGTTCGTAGAACTAAAATGGAATTACTAAAATTTACTTAATATTTAGCACGGTTTCAGTTAGTTGCGAATCCTGATATGGAGTTCATGTGTAGCGGAATGGTACATATGCCGTTCAGTTACTCAACCGCTAGACCTGGCTTTCGGAGTTAGATTTGTTACTATTACGCTGATGTGAACATCCACAAAACAATTCAGCTCCTAATATTGATAGGAGATTTGTCATTTATTTTTACCCTAAGATAAAAATAGACCTGTATTTTAGCAATCTTGTACATACAGAACTTTTATTACCAGTTAGCTACTATTGTATGATTATATTCGTGTACAATAATTTAAAATTCCATGTTCTGTGGCAAAATATATAATTTTGCGAAGAACATCCATATTGTGCCTTTCACAGAAATGTCCTGAACTAAAGTGTTAAATATCGCCCCCTTTCTTCAATAAACATTTTTTAACCAGGGCTTCCATCACTCGCGGCTGTTTAAGTCTTCGCAATACTCGTTACAAAATTACTCTTTTCTTCTAATCATTCAGGAAACCCGACATTTTTAACGGCGCAAATACAAATCTAAAAACTATGAAGTCACAATTAATTCTTACATGACTCAAATCTTAACACTTTCGTGATTCCTTCGTTGTGCACACACAGTACAAAGTTGGCTCGCACATTGGTGTAAAAATGAATCCGGAATTACTGGACCGAAACGTTCTGTTAATTACCAACTTGTGAAATACAGTGATCAAGAAAGTGATTTTCAGCATTTTATGAGAAGAAATCCGAGATGGGTGATATGCACTGACGCATTTTATGGCTGTTCTCTCCATACGAACATGAATTTTGATGGTTAATATTGATAATTTGTATAATTTGTTAGATAAATGGTAATGTTATTATTTACAGATTTCATGTATTTTAATTATAGTATCAAATTTTACGTGCCTACAAGGAGGAGAGACCACAATATTAAGAACTTGATGTATCTCTAAACACCTGTGACTATTGTCCGATCATTGCAACTTACGTCCGTGGATACTGTCTCTTGTCTGAAGCATTATTTAGTGCCTACGAAGTTTCGACGAAACCAGGTGTAAATTAAATTCGCCTCAGACAATCGAAATTGTCCAACGAAATAAAAGTATAATAGAAGCCTACTGAAACTGAACAGCTTTACAAAAATCCAAAGGCATAGCTGCCGCATTAATCAGTACATTTCATGCAACATTTATTAATAATGACTTGCTTATAATAGGTGCGGTGATGAAATTTCAACCTCTCAGCATGTTAGACCCTCAGTCAAGCGTAGGCCTATAAGTTTATACACTTGCTTCTCTGAGTATGGAATTCTTACATATATATCAACTACAAATGAATAATAAACTACATTATTATTGACGATGATTTGGGAAGGGTGTGGGGGAAAAAAGCGACGGAGGCACACTACATGGTGGCTCAAGAATGTCAGTAAATCCCTTCTTCTGTTCGAAAGTTTAAGCATCTATACATATTTATTCTCTTAGGGAACATAGTCGATTTCATATCTTCAGGCTTCGCGTTGTCACTTACATTCCACTATCCAGTACGTACCTTCATCGCCTCCCGCTTTGCACCTATGTTTCTCTCCCTTCCGTCTTAATGATTATATTACCTTCTCCTTCCCCTTCCCTTGCCTCTCTACGTTCGAGCAGTTTAGATAAATATGCCCAAAACTTGTCGTTACAGAGAACAACAGTGAAAAACATCAGCTTTCTTCGTGCGTAGTCTACTACACTACGTTATTTCAACGATACAACACCCCCACCCTCCCGAGATCTGTTGATTCAGCGGGCATAAACAAACACATGAGTACGTATAGAAGCTGCATTTTTGTAAGTGAAGTAGAAGTTTTAAGATTACAAAGTGTACCACAAACATATCGTATAAGCCCGAACAAAAGGAAATTTGTCCACAATTGCGGTCTTAACTCAGAACATATAGAAATACAAGAAACCGGGAAAGTACACCGTAACTGTTATTAAAGATTTGAGTGATAAAAAGCAGCGGTATAACATTCCTTATAAATCACAATTTACTAGGAAATGATGTGTCCCTAACATGCCACCCGGGCCTCATTCATAAGGATGCCTTTCTTGTTGTGCGGCTAATTCCGAATAAAAAACTACATCTATATTGGGGGTCATATGTTATATAACTTAAACTGAGGGAAATAGGAATATTGGAAGACTTAGGAATAGACGGGAGGATGATATTAAAATGGATCTTCAGTAAATAATTTGAGGCGTTTAGGCTGAATTGGCCTGGTTCAGGATAGGGTGTGGTGACCGGCTGCTGTGAAGTGGTAATGTATATTCGGGTTCCGTAAAATGTGAATTTCTTCACTAGCTGAGGAACTATTGGCTTCTTAAGAAGGACTGTGCCGAGTGGAATTAGCTACTTAGTTAAATACACAGTTATTCAGTCACAGTCCATCTGTCTGTCTGTCTGTCTGCTATTCAGTTACTTATACGATACATCCCTTATTAGTGTGTATTAAACGTTCAGCCTGTAAATTACCCTCTGTACACTTTACTATAGCTGAAACAATCACTACACTGCTCTTGAACAGGCGCAACCCAATGCGCAACCTAACGTTAGGCTTTTTTAAATGATGCCCGAAAGTAATAACAGTTGAAATTACGAGTAAAGTTCTTTACAATGAAGTTTGGCGGCTTGAAGTAGGCTTACATAAATAGCAAAAGGGATGTGAACCTGACATACAGCAACTGACAAGCGCCTAAACTCCACGCCATTTTAAGACACTTGCAGATGGAATTAATGAATGAAATTCAGTGCAGTACTTTAAAAAGTCAATAAGTTAATGTCTGGAAAAGTCTCGAATTTCGTGACATTAGCATATGTTTGAATGAAGGGGCATTTCTTTGAAATTTTCACTCGCGGAAATCCAGGCCGGTCAGTCAAAAACAAAAAGTTGAAAAGAAAAACACATTTATTTGTCAGTATGTTATAAAAAAGTAAATCATTACGGTTTAGACACAGTGTTCTCAAATGTGGCTCGGAAAATAATATATCATTAAGTGGAAAACGGAGATAGAAATTATAAACAACAAAAGTCTCTTTCCACTACATTTTTCACAGGATGGAGCATCATGCAACGAATTCGAAAGCGTGAGTAGTGGTACAGCCCCACGAATTCTTAATTTTGGTTCTGGCCGGATTTATCACCGGTAAACGAACCTTTGGTGTCTACTGGTTACAACGCTGTGTGGTTCCAGAGCCGGTCTGGTCACTTGCAAAAGTTAGATCTGATTCCTTTCGGGAACCAAACACCCCAATTCCCCGATCGTCCAATCCGTATCCTAGTCACTACACCTTCTGAGCTATTCCAGTGCCTGCGTGCGTGGAGAGTACGGGGACAGTGTCTATTTGACTGCGCGGTTGATGCTTGTGGATGTTGACGGGAGTTCTTACATAAAGCAGAGCTTAGGGTCAGTGACTTTTCTACAGAACTACCTTTGCAGCAAAGTAATGACCATTATGGGATGTTGTATTCTTACCCTCTGTATAGATCTGTTTCTTGCATGTCTAGCAAGAAGTTCGAGTTCAGTAAGGTATGCAAGGCTTTCGGATTTGAAAATTGCACCTTCCAATTCCGGCGCAAACGTGGGCAGATTGCTCTTCTTTCTCAGCAAAGACTTGGTGGCCCAACGGGTGGAGCTGGGAGTGGACTGGACATGAAAACCTGTTGTAGACACTTCGTGCATTGTTTCGACGCCATCTTGTAGTAACATCTTCACTGGCGGTACTCGTTTTATTCTTTTGTACATACCATTGTTGTTATTGTTTGCAACAATATCAGTGTTAAATGAGTTTTTATTTGAAGTAGATGGGACGTTACTGGGTTCTCGAACCCCAGCAACATGTTTGAAGTCTTGTAGCTCTGCCTTGCTGCTTCCTGGAGGAGAGAACACGGAAATGATGGTAGCAGAGCCTGCAAAGGGACAGAGGGGGGTGGCAGGCGACCAGAGGATGAAGACTCACTTTCCTTACCCTGTGAGTTGACTTCCTCTGGCACTGATGGGGCACAATCACTGTTTTCCCACTGAACACACACCACAGGGGTACCGGGGAGCAACACCTCCAATTCCTCTATGGACCTGCAGGTTTCTGATGGAGTCTCTATTGTGTTTGGAGACTCGAGGTCCTGTATTAGCTTCAGAGCTGCTTCGAGTTCTTTGGAGAACTCTGCATCACTTTCTTTATGCCCTGTCCTCTGTGAGTCATCTTGAGAAAACTCGGGGCAACTGTTACCTTTTGACTCACTTTGGGTCTTTTCTGGCGAGTTCCCTACGGCTACACTTTCACTCGTACTTTGCGGAGAGGCTGATTGCTGAAACATTTTCTTCTTAGACAAGAAAGTTTGTTGCAGTTCCACCATCAGTGAGGCATACTGAACTTTCTCGGTGAAGTCCAGACCTTCAATGACACAAAATCTGTCCTTAGTAAATATTTCACTTCGCGGCCTTACTGGTTTGGGACTGACAGCGAAACCGGAAAATTCTGCATTCAGGCTTATTGCAGTGTTCAGTCGCGACCTGTACAATGTGGGTTCAGTAAGTCTCTCCAGGCACTCGTATATCGGAGGATTTGTGCTCGAGTCCTGTGAAGAACTGTCCGACAATGCAGCTGGGGATGGTGTCCTTGAGAAGCTCTTCATATAATTCAGATTCCGGTTCCCGTTACTCTCTTCAGACACTTGTTCCACACGGACTATCGGGTTCACAACACACATCTTAGGTTCAGCACTTTGAGTTCTGTGAACGTCTATCCTAGCAGTATTTTGGTTCTTCGTATCGATAGTCTTGTTGCCTTCGTCTTCTTGCGAATTCGGAAGCTTCAGGTAGGGCGACTCAGTTTTGGAAGATCCGGCAGTATCTGTTTCAAAAACCCAGGATTGGGCATATTGGTTGTAAATGTTGCGAGCTTGCTTTCCTACAGAGCTCTGCTTTTTCTGAAACGAGACAATGGCATCAGGGTACAGCAAAAGACATTTTATTCGCAGTTATTAACACAATTCTCACGGCGTTATCAACAAAGCTAACTCACTTCTCATACGGCAAGCACGCTTAATTTGGAATACAGGCCCATATAGAAACTATTACGCAGATAAAATCAACGTAACGTGCATTCCAGCCGCACTTTCTACCCACCAAATCGAGTTTCTGATCGCAGAGGCGTAGCTAGATAGGAGAGATTTGTAAGGCCGACCGAGGTAGCAGAGTCCAAGGGGCGGAAAAATAGGCAGAAAAATAAACATTTTAGATTAACATATTGATTTTCTGCTCTAAACAAATATTAATTACAGAGAAAAATAAAAGGAAATCCAATAAAGAATTGTGGTCTAAAGTTCATAATTTCTGTCATGGGCGACCATTATGATTACTCGGCCCGTGCGCCAGAAATCTAGCTACGCCACTGTCTGAACTACTATACTTTACAGCACTTTCCATAATTCTCGTAGGCCCAACACTGGTACCATGAACCCCGTCATTTTATCTAATTCTCTGTCATTTTAATTCAGTTGAAACTTTTGCAGCCTTGTATTGTAAGGTTACTTTTTAAAACTTTCACATAGGTACGTCTAGGCCTTAACACGTGTTCCTTACTTGCAGTTATAAAATAAAAAGAACTATATGCATTTCTACTTCCCTCATATAAATTAAAGAGTGCACTTTTAAGCCACTCAGAAAGATAATTTGGTAAAGCTTCCATTCTGTGTTCACCTGATTTACTTGTTGCGGCCTTATCAGTTGCTTAGGCCATGGAATATCAAATCTTAACCTACAGGAAGATTACAAGGCGTAATTTGGGAATCATTTGTTACGAAACCTTCCAGTCTGTTTTTGTTTGTTATTACTGAGGCAATGCTTAAAAACTAAGGAATACCACGAGCATCTTGGAGGCTATCCCCATGACAGCCTAAGCCTAATTTATTTCTTGTTATTAGTTTCCATGCAGTGGGTGGGTGTAATTTGACCTTACCCTCGGCAGTATGTATTCTATGTCTAAAATTTGTTCGTGAATGCTTTTCTTCGGACGTCGAGATCTTTGCATGGAGCAAAACGTGAATTGACTATCCAAAAATGACGTCACGATGGCAACTGTTGTACTAATGCTTGTTGTCACTCGAGCTGAAATAAGAAAGGCAATTGAATTAGCCGGTCTTAATACAGCAAGTTTATCAGTTTAAAGAAAGTTTTTTGTAGGCTTATTGTCGCTAAGTACTTTAAAATAGTCAGAATTTCAGCAGTTATTAAAATAATGATTTAAAAGATGCACCGTCGAAAAATAGACATCCCTCTGGTTGATTGACTGGATCGACCATTCAGGACCCCGTTTTTGGGTCTCCTACCTCGACCTCCAGAAGTGCGTACTGGCATCCAGTTCTTAATGTGCACTGTTCTACGATAGGGCAGCAAATTCCAAGCACTACACCTCTTAGTCTTAAGAATGTGAATTTCCAAGTCAACTCCTGTTGAACTAGAATTTCTACAAGTCTGCCAGTGCCTTGTGTTGTTCTGAGAGACATTTTTCGGCACGCATTCTTGGGACGTCTGTACTTACTTGCAGAATGTTGATCCTTCCTCTCCTCTTGCTTGAAATATTAAACTGTCGACATGGATTAAATTCGGTTTAGGATTGTGTTTCTGAATTCTGTTTGGTGACTACAGGAAGACAGGCCAGGGTTCGTGTCCTGGCGCCTTATGTGTATGTTATATATATATATATATATATTCTATTTTACTTTAAATTATGAATTGCGGAGAATAATATGTGGATTAAGTTTTTTTTTAACCACGACGAACGGCAGGTTATTTTTGTGCCGGGTGTTGTTAGAAAAAAAGAGGCAATTAATGGGGCATCACGGGAGTAAAGTCATTTCGTAATTTGTTAAGGTATTTACTGTTGATATTTATTAAAACATGTAACAGTTAAATTTCGCAATGTGTGTTTGTATTCTTTGCACACCGGAACCGCTTCAAAGGGGTGGAAACCTACAATTATTTGTGTTTCGTAATTGCGTAGTATCAATATTCCTAATGCTGATTGCCACAGTCAAATTAAATTCTGCCTGTTTTTTTATATGGGTGTAAAAACTGGTCGCTCACATTGAGGGAGGAACGTAGGTCGAGGCTGTTTGAGAATAGGGTGCTGAGGAGAATATTTGGACCTAAGAGGGATGAGGTAACAAGGGAGTGGAGAAGACTGCATAACGGAGAGCTTAATGATGTGTTCTTCTCGCTGAATGTTATTCGGGTGATCAAATCAAGAAGAATGAGAAGGACGGGGCATGTAGCATGTGTGGGAGACAGAAGAGGTTTTGGTGGAGAGACATGAGGGAAGGAATCCACTTGGAAAACCTAGGCGTAGAATTCTGAACTTTGCGCAAAGAAGGATGCTTTTCGAAGAATGGACCATAAGTAAACAGTACCATAGAAAACCATCTTCTTCAGGTTTTTCTGTCCAATGATTTCTTGTATGTTGCTTGTCATGAAGAGGTGCCATTCCCCAACTTCCAGAATAACTATATTCACCACATTTATGGTAAGGATTGACACGGTGAGAAACAGCAAGGCTTCCTGCTTCTTATTTGTTAAATCCCCCATGCAAGACAGCATGGCTCCTCCAATTCCTACAACAATGTTCTGAAACAAAAGGCAAGAAAAACGTATTTATTATTATTATTGTAAAACGTAAGGTCAGACATAGGGTTGTGCCAAGTGGTGGGGAAGAGAACAACACATCGCCCACAATAATTTGCCATTGTTTTATAAATCTCACAAATTCCTTTCGTTCTGTAGTTACCTATCTTATGTCCGGTTTGGTTGTCTGGCGACCGTAACGGGTAAAGGCGCATGAAGTTATCGACTTCCACCCTCGTTTCATTGCTCGCCAGCTGTTCCATGCATCAATAAGTTACTATTTGTCACCACAGCAGTAATACAAACTTGGGAAACGGAAAGAGATCTAAACTTTTGATCACATTTGTGTCATAATAAATAGGAATACAAAACTTATTTTTCCTCCGGAGGTACCTTATTAGTAAATGGTCCTCTCTCTACGTGCCATACAAGATTCGTCATATAACACTTATTACTAGTATTTACACCATGATTGCATGGTGCATGTGTGTATTTATATTAATTTATTTTTGACAGCTAGGCCTGAAAAATGTTAATGAATGACAAGTTTATATAACCATATTTAAGAGACAGAAAAAATTTAAAGATTTTTTATAAGAAAGGTTGTAGTCTATAAGAAAGCACAGCTCGGTAGATCCTTGATTCTGTAGGCAGCTGCCAATCATGTCGTTATCAGCTTCAGCATACATTACGTATATTCGAATAAGAGACGCCAAGTATACCTCTGTAGGCAGGTTTCGCTCTTTCGACTATAGTCGCTCGAAGAGTCAATAAACGTCACCACAATTTAATGCGTTTCAGTTTATGAAGAAATCATACGTGACCAAAGCAGCACGTTTGAAAAATTTGTTCTTTATAAAGCGCATCTCGAGGTCAGTGTGAAGGACGAAGTCACAACATGAAGACTGATAAGAGTTCCTTTGAATGGGTGGAAGAGTTCAGATATTTGGGAACAACCTTAAAGGAACAAAATTCTATGCAGTAAGAAATTAAGAACAGAGTGAAGTCAGGGAATGCTTGCTATCGTTCCATGCAAAATCTTTTGTCTTCCAGTTTGTTATCCAAAAATATAAAGGTTAAGACGTAAAGAAGTATAATTTTGCCCTTTTTTTGTATGGGTGTGAAACTTGGTTGCTCCCATTGAGGGAGGAAGGTAAGCTGATGATGTATAAAATAAGGTGCTGAGGAGAATATTAGAGCCTAAGAGGGACGAGGTAACAGGGAAGTAGAGAAAACTACATAGTGAGGAGCTTAATGATGTGTACTCCTCACCAAATAATATTCGGGTAATGAAATCGAGAAGAATGAGAGGGGCGGGGCATGTAGCACGTAAAGGGGGAGACGAAAGGTGCATACAGGGTTTTGGTGGGGAAACCTGAGAAAAAAGGACCCTTGGAAGACCCAGGCGTAGATGGGAGGATAATATTAAGATGGAACTTCGGAATTGGGGTGGGGGACATGGACTGGATTGATCTGGCTCAGGAAAGGGACAGGTGGTGTGCATGTGTGAAAGCGGCAATGAACCTTCTGGTTCCATAAAATGCGGGAAATTTCTTGACTAGCTGAGAACCAGTTAGCTTCTCAAGAAGGACTCTGCTGTATGGAGTAAGTTAGTTCCTTATGAAGACAAACTACGGCACTTCAAAAGCTCCAGTCTGTAAGTTTTACTTTAAACATCAATAACTTAAGTTTCACGACAGCATAATGAAATTTTGATCAACGTGAAGCGAATATGATTGGTGCGAACATTCCTGCCTCTGCATATAAATAAATGCTGAACTGGAGCTTCTACTTCCGGTGTCAAGTATCCCAGTCCAACGCCTTTGGGCTGAGTTAAAACACAGCTGTTGTTTTGCCTTCGTTCCTGATGACTACTCTTCACCGTAGTAATATTGTTTGAAGTACAAAGCGCAATGTTTGATACTCCTAAATACATCCCATTTTGAACTAACCGGCCGTAAGTTGGAGACAGAAAGTTCGAAGCCCGATACGACGGTGTCTCTTTCTTTGCCACCACGTCTCGAACAGCTCAATTTCTAATTAGCCTCCCATCCAGTGACAGACGTGTTCTTTCCACCATGCCGCTAAACAAGGGAAACGTGAAGCTGATTACATCGGTACCATTGGCCAGTCATGTTGCGAGTTGTATGAATGTCTGGCTTGACCCTAACTGCGTTACAAATTTTGATTGGCTGTACTCTGAACGAGTTGCGAATCGTAGTATGATTGGCTGCACTGTAATAACGTCGCGAATTTTATGACTATTTGGCTCTAGTCTTATATCGTCGCGAATTGTACGTCTGTCTGGCTGCACTCTCGCAATGTCGCAATTGTATGAAATCGGCTGCACTCACCGCTCTACAAATTGTATCACTTTTTGACTGCATTCTTACCATGTAAAGAATTGTATGAATACTTGGCTACAGCCTAGTAGCGTTGCGAATTGTACGACTGCTTGGCTCCAGACTAATAGCGTTGCGAATTGTATGACTGCTTGGCTACAGCCTAGTTGCGTTGCGAATTGTACGACTGCTTGGCTCCAGTCTAATTGCTATGCGAATTGTATGAATGCTTGGCTCCAGTCTAATTTCTTTGCGAATTGTATGACTGCTTGGTTCCAGTATAATTGCTTTGCGAATTGTATGACTGCTTGGCTCCAGTCTAATTGCTTTGCGAATTGTATGGCTGCTTGGCTCCAGTCTAACTGATTTGCGAATTGTATGAATGGTTGGCTCCAGTCTAGTTGCTTTGCGAGGTTACAACTGCTTGGCTGCAGTCAAATTACGCTGCGAATTGCGTGACTACTTGGCTCCAGCCTCATACCGTTGCGAATTTTATGACTGCTTGGCTCCACTCTAGTTGCTTTGAGAGTTGTACAACTGCTTGGCTGCAGTCAAATAACGCTGCGAATTGTATGACTGCTTGCCTCCAGTTTAGTTGCTTTGAGAGTTGTACAACTGCTTGGCTGCAGTCAAATAACGCTGCGAATTTTATGACTGCTTGGCTCCAGTCTAATTGCTTTGCCAATT
>Ga0123357_10006423_pt1 | contig 14341 bp, 12 predicted proteins | sample TergutEmb28metaG_FD_89873 | JGI IMG/M metagenome (GOLD analysis project Ga0123357, IMG submission 89873) | Embiratermes neotenicus P4 segment gut microbial communities from Petit-Saut dam, French Guiana - Emb289 P4 | ecosystem: Host-associated > Arthropoda: Insects > Digestive system > Gut ...
AACCACTACTACCACTATTACTAATACTGCCACCACCACTGCCATCACTACTACTACTACTACTACCACCACCACCACTACAACCACTACTACCACCACTACTACTGCTGCTACCACTACTACTACCACCACCACCACCACCACCACCACCACCACCACCACCACTAGTACTAGTACTACTACAACTACTATTGTCTATACTACAACCACTACTATTACCACTACCGCTAACTACTACTAGTACCACTTCCACTATTACTACCACTACTGCTGTTACTATTACTACTACTATTATGACTACTTTTATTACTACTACTACTATTAACACTACTATTACTACTACATATCATTTTGACCAAAACCTGTAAACTTGTGCACTCTTAATACCACAAGTTATGTATGCTTATAGTGACCTATGTTTTTGCTGTATGTGTTAATACTGAAACCTAGGTGCTTTGTGAAAGATAGTACACAAAAATTATAGAATATTGCCTTTGTTGGTGTTACATGAGTTTTTCATTACTTCTGTAAGATCCATTTCAATATTATCCTTCCATCCAATCCAAGGCTGTTTTGAATATGTATCCCCACCAAAACCCTATATGCATTTACTTCTCCACACATGCCATATGCTCCAACCATATAATTAACCTTGATTTGAATATTTGGTTGTTAGTACAAACTATGAAGCTCGTCATTATGCAGTTTTCTCCAGTCTCCTTTTTCTTTCTCCTCTTTGTTCAGCATTCTGCTCTCGAGCACTCACAATCTTTGGTCTTAGCACATTGTAAGAGACCAAGTTTCACATCTGGAAAAATTGTAATTTTTTATATATAAATGTATTCTTAGATAGCACGCAGGTGGATTAAAGGTTCTGGTCTGAATGGCAGCTAGTTATTGCAAAGTATTCCAAAATTGAGTTTTGTATGGTGGTGTGACAGTTGCCCACACACAGCATTTTGTAAGGAGTTTTACAGGATTGGCTCTCAGAATATACATGTTTGTGTCACAATAGTTGAAGTGCGTAGCTAATTGTTGGAGACTGAGAAACTGTGATTTGAGTGGTGGTACTGCAGGATCCAAAGATGGATGATCCAGAGCATGCACATGGTGCAGTGACCTCAGTAACCATTCTGCACACTTTGTGTTGCAGGTCACATGGATTTGGAAAAACTGACTTCACACAAGCAGCACCATCCACGTTGCAAGCATTTGGTAACTCGGACCTTTTACATTCTGTGCAAGTTGACACTCATGTTAAATCTGAAAGAGCAAATGAACAGTTGTACTCGATTTGGATAAAGACTGATGATGATGATGAGGAATACTATTTATGTGATGTGAAGGAGCTTGAAAATGATGTACAGGTCACAAAAGCTGCATCTGCTGATGCTGCAGTTTATGTATTGGGAGAGGAATCAGCAAGTAAACATCATGTAGAATGGAACACAAATTCAAGTGTTTTAACTGAGCATGATTATATTCAGACTGAGAGAAATGAATGCATTGCAAACAGAAGGGAATTGGAGCATGAGCCTGTTTTAAAATTATATAGGGCTTCGGTTACGGGTCTGGTTAGGGCCCCTAGAATATGCATTTTGAAATGTGCAATAGTTGGTGGCAAGTGTCATGCCAAACGTGTATTGGTTAACCAGCCATTGCAGTGTAAGCGGTGTTCAAAGTATTTCCGAAGTGATGCTGTATCCTTGACTCACCTTAGAATGCACACCGGCTTTTCTCCATTTTATTGCAAGCATTGTGGAGCAAGTTTCATGCTGTCGTCGTCTTTGAAAAGGCACATGCATCATTGTACACACACACTGAACAAAGGTACGGCATCTGAGATGTCCCATCCTTTAACAGAGGGCGATAATCAGAGGTACATGTGCTCAATATGTGGCAAAATGTATAAATTGAAACCCAGTTTGAAAGATCATCTGAGAGCTCATTTTGGGAGAGCTAGACGGAAGCAGAAATGCGATATTTGTGGAGAGAAGTTTCTTACAAAGGCTGAAATCAAAGAACATATGATAACTCATGGGACTTTTTTTTCGTGCAACACTTGTGATAAAATGGTTATAAATGAAAAGGACTTGCTGGATCATATGATTAGCCACACAAATGAGCGACCATTCTCATGTTCTGTTTGCGGTGCAACGTACAAAAGGAAGTCACATCTAAATCGCCATGTCTTGACACATGCCATGAACCATAAATTGTTGATTCAGCCACGCATTAGGAGAAGACCAGCAGGAATGTTCAAGTGTCATTATTGTGGTAAAGACTGGCCAACACCAAGTCTTCTGATGGCGCACCAGATAAGTCATACTGGGGAACGTAATTTTGAGTGTCATATTTGTGAGAAACGATTTGCGCAGTCAGGAGCCCTGACAAGGCACATCCGTGTTGTTCATGATGGAGCTAAGGACTTCACTTGTGAAATATGCCATCAGAGTTTCACGGCCAAAGCCACAAAAGACAATCACATGCGCATTCACACAGGTGAAAAACCTTTTCAGTGTGACACCTGTGGTAAGACTTTCCGAACCCAACAGCAGCACCGTATTCATGAACGCGTACACACAGATATGCGTCCTTATCCATGTCCATACTGTGAAAAATGTTTCCGTCGCCGTCCGCATCTTATAGTCCATATTCGAACACACACGGGGGAGAAACCTTATGCATGCCAAATTTGTGGTAGATGTTTTGCCCAGAAGAATGATATGACTAAGCATATGCAAATACATAATCGATAGAGAGCAGGAATGAGAAGGTGGGTCATTGTATAGGCTGTACAGAAATGTTATATATGCTTTGGTGACTTACTGACAGCTCTCATGAATTGCACTTATTTAAAATGATGTGTAATATAATATTAGTCTGGTGTTGTTTCTTGTACGTGTTTAAAGTTGTAACAAGTTATTTGAACTCCCATTGACTTTCCGCAAGGCATAAATGACGCAGTTTTGCATTCAGATGGATAATACGGTAATTTTGCCAAATTTTTGTATCTGATTTGAAATATTATCAGTAGTTCCTACAATGTCTGATTTTGACCATGTTCGCTGTATCATTAAGAGTTTGCATGTACCAAGTTTGTTACCATATTACAGAGGAAGGTCCTGCCGCCACCTTATTACTTGTTTATGGCCACCTGTTCATATTTCACTGTATATGGCCACCTGTTCATATTTCACTGTTGGTCCCTAGGATGGCAATACTTGGAACTCAGATAATTCCACTGGTTCTGCAGAAGCCCTATCATGGCCTTACTGTTCCTCAGCTTTTGATTGACCAGGATTTCCTCAATCTTTCTTATACAACTCACATTCCTCTTCCCATTACTGCAGCATCCATCTTCAGCAGCTAGTCGCTGTGTTTATGGAGGCAGAACGTTGCCCTGAAATGTCCGTGCGTTCAACACACTAAGTGGTGAAGAGACCCTGAAAGGACAATCGTTTGATGAGTAACCACTGTACAAACCCAAAAGCTTCATTGAATATAGAATTGAAATTACAATGGTACTTTAGAAATGTAGAAGAGTGAATGAAGATTTTTCTGTTTTGCCTGCAGCTGATGTATCATTAATTTGCATATGTATATCCATTGCTGTTTGTTATCTTGGGCAAACAGTAGTTACAAAGCTGCTGTATTATATTTGGCAAAATTACACTGTTTTATGTTATATCATCTAAATGCTGACTATTACTGTCATTCAAATTATCAGTATTGTGTAACGTGATTAGTTTCTTTATGAAGCAGGTAAAAGTATGCTTGTAAATTGGTAGAAAAATGTTGCCAGATACATTTACAGTACATTCCATGAAGAGAATTGTTATGAATATTCTGTTTTGGCCATTTTGAGTTGTAATATTAGAGCAGAAGGTGCATAGTTTTAGTATTTTGTCTCATTTATGGTTTTTGCTATTAGTATGTCACATTTTAAAATATACAGGGTGAACACAAAAATACTCCTTGATTTCAAGTAGTTATAAAATCAAAACTTACTGGAATATTTTTATAAATATGGGACTGCAGATACTGCACTGGCATCTTGCTGTCCGCATGTTTCTGAACGAGCACTTGCCAAACAGATGGATTGGCTGTGCTGAACAAAATGACCAGGTGTTCTGCAAGTGGCCCCCGAGATCACCGGACCTGACCGTTTGTGACTTTTTCCTTTGGGGGTACGTGAAAGACAGAGTCTATGTACCTCCACAACCCGCAACCGTGGATGAGTTGCAGGAACGCATCACTGTAGCTGTCAAGTCGGTCGCGCAGGATATGCTGCAGAGAGTCTGGTCCGAGCTAGATTATCGCATTGATGTTTGCCAAGTAACAAGAGGGGGACACATTGTGTGTGGTACCACATGAAACTGTATGAGTTTATGCAACTGTAGCCACCAATTTTGTAAGAATATTCCAGTAAGTTTTGATTTTATAACTACTTGAAATCAAGGAGTGTTTTTGTGTTCACCCTGTACTTTGATGATCCTTTCAGTTTGTGTTGTGTCTTGCAATATGTAGTATAGTAGTGTTTCATTTGTCCTCTGAACTTTGCTGTGGAATTTCTTTGCTTGTACCTACATATCAAATAAAGATATAACACTTTCTTCTTGTTTGTCTCTCATTTCAATTAAAGAAATTGTCAGTTACATATTTCTCTTTTTTAGTATGTTATAACAGTTTTCTTATCTTAACCTGGGAAGTGTTATATGACAGACTTCTTAATTAATGTACTTGTTAGTCTTGTGAAAAGTTTTCATCCTGTTATATGAACATCATATATCATGAGGGGAACCAGTAGCATAGCATAGTGAAGAGGCTACAGGCCAGACATAATGTGATTTGTTTCCTGGCAGAGGCAAGAGATGTATCTGTTCTGCAAAATGTCGAAGAGTGTCTAGCTGGATTTTGGGTTTGATACTTAGTAGTATGTCACTTCCATAATTCCTTGTCTTCACCATTGGGAAATTTTTTGTTGGTACAAGTATGATGTATCTGTTTGCTTGGTCGGCTTGCAGTTCCGCAGTATGTTTTGTCTTCTCATTTGACTTTCGTGTACTGCTTTGAAGTGATAAGTTCCAGTAAGATTTGAGGTTCTTACAGGGCTGTTGAAGATTACAGTGTTGTGGGATGTGAAGCTGTATTGTTGGGAGATTATTGTTCCCAGTGTTTTTGAAGTGTTGTACTGCCTTCATCTTCAGTGCCATCCACCCATCACCATCCCATTTTTGTTGACTTGCCGCACACTGTTGCAGTCCACTACCTGCATTAACCTTACCTGAACAACACACTGTTTTCCTACATAAGGGTTCCTTGTGCACTGCTTTTCTCTGGAGATGAAGGCATGGTGATCTTCAAAATGTCTGGGACTACCTGCCAACTAATGCAGCATCACATCCCAGAAATTGGAATCTTAAGTTCCAGCTGTTGTAACACATCTGATTAAGGTATTAACCCTGTGGTGTGTGTGGTGATGTGTGCCTGTTATGCATTGTGATGCTTGAAATGCTGGTTGCCTATTATGGCCTTTGTTATGCAGCCTCAATTTAAATTGCAATCTGCTCTATTTAAGTACATTATAAGAGGATTAAATTACAGATAATGCCCCTCTTGTATTAAGAATGTGTAGTTGTTAGGGCTGCCTGCTACTTATAGTGATCATCTGCTTAGCAAATCTGGGATACCATAAGGCAAAGGTTACATTCCTGGGAAACAGAATTATTCCATGGATATGGCAGAATTTGTCAACTGTTCTTTTTGATAGTATCTCCTGTGTATTTAATTCAGATACTAAAAACTTCTAGTGTTATGGAAAAGTAACTCATGTCTGTAATGTATATTGGCACAGACATAGGTTTTAGGGATTGTTATTATTGCATTTGTTTTGTGTCATATTTGTCTAAACACATACTGATTTGCTGTGACAGTGAGTTACCAATTTTGACACACAACAGCCTTTGAACTTAAAAGTTTGTGTATTCAGTACTTGTAAGAAAGCAAACAAGATCATTTGCATCAATGCTTTGCAGAACTCTTCTAATAAGTCTTTGTTATGATAACTGATTTTTAATGGTGGGTGACATGGATGAGCTTCTGTAACTCTCAGTCTGGAGAAATGCTCATATCCTGTTGGCAGTTATTTGTATAAGTGAACTTGAAATTGGCAACATTACTGGGTGAACATTGTAAGGCTGCAGGTTACTTAGGGCGTGTGTCTGGTGTCTGGTGGAATTGTCATGCAGTCTTTTTGACTGACATTACGGATATGGTCAGGGGTTTGCACCGTGCTTTGCCAAAGTTCCCAGTGAGTGGAGTGTGTACATTCTATCTTGTGAGCTGCTGATGGAAACTACCAGTTGATTTGAATCCACCGGAACTGTGTGCAGTGTTGAGATGTGTACTGTTGCCCAGAACATTCACTCTTGACTAGTGGATTGATTTGCTTCAGGATTAGGTCAGCATTATTGATAAAGATGTGTCACTTGCTGTCAGTGCAGTTACTGTATCACGGCACATGGAATGCTGGGTAGTAGGTGTTTACTGTATTGTCACAGGGGAGAAAAATGAACTTATACCAGGAACTGGACCAGACCACCTTGCAGTGACTTGACTGTACGCTCTGCTGCCTTATGACCTACAGCAAGAAGAGGGATAGTTTTGAATGTTTGAAGTTTCAAGTCTCAGAGTTGATAGTTTTGAGCATGCAACATACATTGAATGTTAGTATATGACAGTGGTATATCTTAAATTAAACTGAATTGAACTATAGTTGTTGCTTCCATAAATATGTACCTAACCCTAAAATATGAAGAATAAGTCAGAACATAAAAAGTTACCAGTTCCTGGCACTTAATATCATTGACCTATTTTTTATGAAGAACTGTTTTCTAAGAATAATGCTGTAATATCCTTACAGAAAACACTTTTTTTTATTTGCACTTTGAACATTTGAATATATCACAAAACATGCTTTACTACTGCATTACAGAAGGCATAGTTATTTTTTAGTACAGCCTCTGACCCTGTTAGCAGTATTAGTGCCTAGTAAATGCTGCACCTCTTACTCTGCAGCCACTGTCATATGGCATTCTGCAGTGCCTATTCATGTAATGGTTTTGTACACTGTCTGTCAGAGGAGCAAACCAGTATTAAATTTGGTGGTGAGATCAGAACTATATGGTGGGTGTATCAAAACTATTCATCCAAATTTTCTGATGGCTGTGGTGGTGTGCACATTGTTGTGTATCCTGGCATTGTCTTGGAGGAGCAACACTTCAGGTATTTTTCTTGTTTGAAAAGCTTGAAAAAGGCAGGCATTGGGATTTGTTAGCACTCAGAGTTCCACTGTTGTCTCCAGAGACAATCATTGCACAAAAGCACCTGTCTTATTGTAGCATACAGTGGGTATGATTAGTCCTAGTAATTGAATGTCTTCCATGGAGGTGTTGTGAGGTGCTATTGCATTGATGGCTGCTTGGATTTGTGTGCAACATGGTTGATCCTGGTTGCATCTCCTGTGATAGTTTGCAACAGGAGGCCTTCACCCCTTGTACCACATCTGTTCAAAATGTCAGTTGTGATTGTTTTCCTTGCCTCTGTGTGCATCTGGCAGCATTTGTGGCACCAAACAGTGAGCACAGGCACAGGAATTACTAAGCTTTGTCCACCATTTTGAACCCTTATCTCAGGGAAGTTCATGGAATGGTGCCAGAAGTATTGTTGCTCCATGTCTACAGGTCACTCACAAATGTGAAACTGTTACAGAATTTGATTGTACAGTAGTGCAGTATCCACCATCCAGTCCTGATGTTGCACCGTCATTTTTTTTAACCTGTTTGGTACATTGAAAGATGGCCTGCGAGCACATCATTTGCTGAAGACGCAACGCAGAATGCTGTATTGCTGCTGCTGTAGAGGAAGGATTACTTACTGTAGGAGTGCATGTTCTTTTTCAGAGGTGAAATCAGACTCTTGGCAGGAATGAAGAATATTTTTAAAACTGATTATGTCTTCAGGATTGTTGTGAAGTTCTATGCAGCTTCCACTGTCTTGCATGTAAATAGCAATAAAAAACAGTAGGCATTATGACTGCACGTCATTATTTGGGGTAAATCTGGCAGCCCACCTGATATTTCTAATTCTGCAGTTATTGAATTTATGTCACGATTATCACTTTTCAGGGTTATGTCTTGTTCAGTGTTGTTTCTTGCTGGATTGTTCAAAATAAGGATGCTTCTTATTTTACATAATTGTGAATTAAGTAATATGGATATTAAAAAGCACTGGCTCAGAGGAAAGTGCCAGCAATGTATGTGTCTGGCACAGAATGTGACCCCTTACTGGACGCTTTATCTTCCAGGTTTCACCAACACATTCCTCACAATGCAGTTAAATATTTTGAACTTCAAGGAATGTTTGGGAAGTCAGAAGACAATGAAGATGTCATTGGGATACCAGATAGACATGTGTGCAGCTATTGTCAGAAGTGTTTTGAGAATAAAAGTGATTTGCTGTCTCATATATCTGATTCTCACTCTGATGGTGTTTTTCATTGTCAGGTGTGCGATGAACGATTTTGTACTGTCAAGGAACTCTTTTTGTCACATTTGGCTATGCATGGTATAGAACTATCAGAGGAGGATGTTATAAGTCACAAAGATCAATTTGGGTATTCCTATGCAAAATGTGAAGCTCGTTGTGAGTTAAATTTTGATAGTGAAGAAATGGATAAACATAAGGATGGATGCCAATGTGTGCATTGTGATTTAAAGTTACAATCAGTGAAACTGATGAAGGGCCAAAGCACAAAGAAACGAACGAAGTTGTTAGGTCATGTTGCAGAAACAGATCGTGATGACAACATTTATGGTAGTGAACACCCTTTTGAATGCAAATATTGTGGAATTGGGTTCATATCTGCTGCAGCTTTGTTCAAGCATTCAGTCTACCATAGGAATAATTCCTTGCTAACATGTAATATTTGTTCACAAGCTTTCCACAAGGCTGGTGAATTAGAAGAACATTTACTGGTACATGAGAATGACAGAAATTACCTTTGCCACTTATGTGGAACAACATTTAATGACAAAAGTGCATTGACCCGCCATACAGAAGGAGTCCATCTCAGTGACAGCAAATTTCTCCGAACATGTGAGAAATGTGGCAAAATGTACAAGAGTCAGACACACTTCAAGAACCACCAGCTTCTGCATACTGGTGTAAGGCAATTTGTGTGTGATAAGTGTGGGAAGAGTTTTTTCAATGCTCACAGTCTGAACATACACTTGCATGCTCACTCTGAGGCCCGGCCATTCCAGTGCCACCTTTGTGGACAGAAATTTCGTTGGCTTAAGAACTTGAAAGTACATTCAAAGATACATAACAGAGATGAGGGAAAGAAATTAGGTACAGAGGTTCAGTGCAGTGTATGTAAAAAGGAATTATCAGACAAAGGTAAGCTAAAGGTGCATATGCAGAGTCATACAGGAGAACGCCCATTCTCTTGTGCTAGCTGTGAGAGGCAGTTCCGGCAAAAAACAAGCCTAGATTATCACATGAAGACTGTACATGGTGCCCATATGGATTTTGGATGTGATGTTTGTGGAAAGTGTTTTCCTTGTAAGCAGGCACATGACAACCACAGACGACTTCATACTGGTGAACGTCCATACAAGTGTACTGCATGCAGTAAGACATTCCGATCAGTGAACTGTTTACGGTCTCATACTAAGATTCATTTGGACATTCGTCCGTATTCATGCTCTTTTTGTGAGAAATGCTTTTGTAAGAAGTCTCAGCTTGATTGTCATGTTCGGATACATACAGGAGAGAAACCATTTATGTGTGAAAAGTGTGGCCGAGCGTTTACACAGAAATGGGACATGATAAAACATAAACACAGGCATGAGTGATGAGTGTTAATTTCCATCATGCTGTTAATGTGTATAAAGTTTAGCATTTTTGTTGGCAGAAGTTGTTGCAAACAGGCATATTTATGTGAGATCTCAGATTTCCACAGCAGTTTCGTTGATGCTTCAGGTTTTCTGGGATGTGACACTGTGTTTCCAGGTAGGTGTTTCCAACATTTTGTAAAGATGTAGTGCATTAAGCTTCAAGGGTTGAGGTGTCCAAGAGGAATGCCAAAAATAGGGCAGGTGGCAATACAGGTCTGTTAGTATGGTTGTTGAAATTTAGGAAAGATGGGTGAATCAGCAGGGGACATTTAGGTGGGCCATGACAAGGGGTGTAATTAGACGTGCAGTGAAGGAGCAAGGTATAAACCAGACCAGCAGACCCATATATTTCCACATGTTAACCTTGCTTGCTGTTCTTGGACCATAAACCCTTGAAGTAATGGGAAACAACAAAGAAGACAGCATGACATCCCAGAAGACGTGAATTGTCAGGTGTCTTTTTATTTGATTGAAGACTTAAGATGCATTTTTGACATTTGTGTGCATTGAAGTTTTATTATAGGTAGTAAATACATACTGAAAGAGTTTGAGTAAATGAGAAGAGTCAAGCAGTGTGGGTTTCTGCTATTGTAATGTTTATTCAAGGTGTGTGGTAATTGCTGATGCTGTAGGAGGGCAGACTTTGCCGTTGATACATGGTTATTGCTTGACGGTATTTGAGAGAAAGGTTGAGAAATTTTTATTTCGTTCCTGGAAGGGAAACTGTCAAGGTTTTGTGGTATGTAAATCCAGTGTTAAGTTTTGTCACTACGGCCTCAGACCATAATTCATGTCACATGTTGAGTTTCTCAAGTGTAACTACAAAAATATTGTTTAATGGAAAGAGTGTCTTGAGCATAGGTTTTGCTGTTAAGCTGAATAATGTTCCAGTACTGTGCTGCAATTTATGTAATGAGTTTACATGTCTGCTGATATTCAGCCTGAGTGTTCTTGGCTGGATGTGATATAATGTAATTTTTAATGTCCCTATTCTGCTCTAGTGCTAAACTGTAACCACCAGAGTTTCCATTGTCGCTGTGAATGTCAGTAGAATTACAAGTAGTACACGGAGACAGTACAGTTTGTGGTTTGGTAGTTGGTTCAAGAGTGGGTCACAATAGGCTTTGCATTAACATTGACACGTGCTTTGTCAAGTTTTTTGAGGGCATGTTGCAGGCTGATAGTAGTTTCTGTAATTTGGTTTTTCTTGTTTGTGATGATCAAACCCAAACACTCCTCTTCATCAGAATTTCCTTCCGTGAGCACATCACTTGGCCTTAATTTTCTGCAAATGTTTCATTTGCACAGTATTCCGTGCCCAAGCTGTGTTGACAGTAATATCCACTACTGTATGCTGCCTTCAGAAGTTTAAAATGTTCTCAAGAACCCATTTTTGTAGATATCTAGTTTGATTCCAAGATACAAAGTTCTCGCAGAGTTGTTGATGAATTCAGGCTTCTGGGATGATAATGCCATGTCATCTGATAAATAGTTACCAAAATGTTGGAGACTGCTGTGTCAAAACATTGGTAACTATTTGTCAGCTGACATGGCATTACATCCCTGAAGATTTGTGTTCAACAAGTAAAGTTCGTCCTAGAACAGACCATGAAAGTCCAAAGGGGGAGTAGTGGTGCTAGATGGGGGTGGGTGGTCATCACCACACCTCAGTCCCTCTGCCCCTGGAAAAGAGATCCGGTACACATTGTAGAGGAGGGTGGATGGGCCCTAGGGCTGGTCTGGACAGGTGCGGAGAATCTCGCTCCCCACCGGAATTCTGAGGACCATCCAGCCCGTAGCTTGTCCCCATCTTGTTCTGTTAGATTTTTTGTTAGTAATTGATCCATTGAGATCGTAATCGTGACATCTGAAAGGGAAATCAGTGAGTATGTTTCCAGACAAGCTCGCTGTCAGGGGCATGAAATACCTAATAATAATAATAATAATAATAATAATAATAATAATAATATACATGGAACATCACACACTGTGGAAAGTATTGCAGTCTGAAACTTGAAGTGAGCTGATGGGGATCACCATTTGTTCAAGAGAAGTTCCAGGAGGGAAAGGCCTTTGACAGGATATGATGACACCACCAAATAATAATAATAATAATAATAATAATAATAATAGTAATAAAGAGCTAAAATACAAGAGTTTATATGTAGGTATACAACAAATGTGGAACCTGAAATGTATGATTGTACCAGTGATAAGTGGAGCCACCAGAATAGCAACGAAATGTTTAAGGAAATATTTGGAAACGATACCAGGAAAACATTCAATAGATTCACTACAAATGAAGGCTGTACTTGGAACATCACTCATAATACAGAAAGTGCTGTAGTCTGAAACTTGAAGCCTGAGCCGTGGGCATCGCTGTTGGTTCAAGAGTACCAGGAAGAAAGGGCCTGTGACAGGAGATGGCAACATTGTAGTAGTAGTAGCAGTAGTAATAATAATAATAATAATAATATTAAGCACAAGTGATCCCGATAGTAATATCATTTACGGGAGTAATTCCAAAGTCAATATCACAAAGTCTAACAAGGCATAACTTGCACCCGAATACATATATACAACTGCAAAAATCTAGTTCTTGGCACATGTTCAAATTGTAAGAAACTTTTTACGCTACAAGTAAGACCACCGAGCCTAATCCTCTTGATTACTACATCCCAGGATAGGTGAATATTTCCCAGCCAAAGCTGAGAAGTAAAAAATTCAATAGTGATAATCTTTGTGTTAAGAGGTTTACTCGAGGTGCATTACATAGATGAGGATTGACAGACTATTGTTATTTGTTGTGAAGCTTTCAGTGATCATTTTATTTGCACCAGCCATTGTTTCCGTAGGCCAGTATTCCCAAAACAGTCCAGTTTATCAGCATATGGTTGTAGTGCTAGGTGTGATCATTGATTTTCAAAAAATTGCACAGTAACTTTCATCTACGTCATGATCAGCTGATTTATTTTCTTTTGGACTGTACAGTTTTTTTTCCGATTTTATGTCACAGTTTGAAACATGCTAGCCATTCATTGGGAAAAGTGTAGGTTTTACTTCAATTTATTACTAGGCAATTTGGAAGAATTTTGAAAAGCAACTGTTAGCTTCATGATGTCAGTCCATCTGTCAACATGGGAAAACTTGACTCCTACTGGATGAATTTTTGCGAATGTTGCTGTTTGAGTGTTATTAAAAAATGTGTCCAGAAAATTCCATTCTGATTAAAATCTGACAGTAATACTAGTTGCATTGTGTGGAATTCTTAGATTGAAAAATGTTTCTTACAGGAGTTGTAGAGAAAATCAAAACACACATTTTATGAAGAGTAACTTTTTTCCCCCCAAAAAATTGTGCCATTTATGAGGTAATGTGGAAAAATATGTTAGAGCTAGACAGGCCACAGATGACAATGTAATAGGCCCATGTTCTTAGCATTCTGGACAACAAAGGCAACAAACATGCACTCAGAATGTTTAATACTTGTTGCTCTTCTACTGCAACAATGATTGCATGAAAGGTACACTGCCTGTGTTATTAAATTAAAAACATGTAGCTTTCTGTGAATAAAGGCTCAGAAATTGGAACTTGTTGAAGTATGTAGGAATACTGCTTATAGAAAACCTAATTGAGCTGCACCATGTTTGACTTCAGCATTCATGACAGTTATTTGCCTATTGCTTATCAAAGATATAAAGTTAAGTAAACCAGTCCACTGAGCTTTGATGTCATGCAGTGTGGAATGTCTGATGATCTGGTCTTGTTACTAAGCTGTATCTTCATCACTTTCCAATTATTATATCAGTTCCATTGTTTCTCAGAGTTAACATAATTTGTTTTACCTTAAATGCCGTTCAAGATATGAGGTTTGGCTGAGGTGTCGCTGAGGATTCAAGTCTTTTGTAATGAAACGGTGTGATGAGGGGAGGGGGTGTTGGTGGTTCCCTGTGTTTGGAAGGATCATTGTGTCTTCTTGACCCATGAAGATTAAGGCACTGTAGTCTTTTGAAATGTACAGAACCACTCAGCCATTGACAGAGTGACACGTTACAGAAGACTTGAAAGCACTTAGCTGCCTTTTGTGATTCCATCTTGAATGAGTGGGCAGATTTTTCCATGATGAGGGGCAGTGCCAGCAGTAACACTTCAAAGGTGCATGTGGGAAATGATGAGAAAGATATTGTAACATTCATTTGGCCAGGTGCTGAAGCATATGGATTAAAGAGCAGTATATGTAAAACTTTACTGACTAATTATAGACTGGATGTAAGATTAAAATTTTTGCAGTTAAGGAAAAATATTCTGGCTCTCAGATAGCTGGCTAGCAAAGTTTTTTTTTTTTTTTTTTTTTTTTTTTTTTTTTAATTTTATTCAAA
>Ga0123357_10006424_pt1 | contig 14340 bp, 2 predicted proteins | sample TergutEmb28metaG_FD_89873 | JGI IMG/M metagenome (GOLD analysis project Ga0123357, IMG submission 89873) | Embiratermes neotenicus P4 segment gut microbial communities from Petit-Saut dam, French Guiana - Emb289 P4 | ecosystem: Host-associated > Arthropoda: Insects > Digestive system > Gut ...
CGCCACACCACCGAAAATAGAATAATAGCAACTTCATTATAGGAATTTTAACACTCCCTGAGGATGGTCAAAAGGAATGACCGAAACATGTAGGAGTTATAACAAATTTTAAACAAAGTGATAAGTTTTAAAGTATTCTATGTAAATAAATATTTTAAATGCATATAACAATGCAAGTAGTTGGTCCACATTTCCAATCATAAACTATTGCACGGAACAAAAATTAAAAAAAAAAAATGAAAATATGGCTTATATTATTGATGTTACACACGATGGAACCCCATAACATTTAGAAAACGCACAAACAATAAATATGACTGACAAAGGAACCGCGGTTTTATTTAATATCTTTTTTGTTAATGGTTGATATAGCGCCGCTCTTCGTAGCTCAGATTCTATTAAGTCGAATGATTCAATGATATAGTAATCAATGAACTACTGAAGGTCGCAAAAGAAGATTTCGTGCCCTTATGTTTGGCACTAAGGACAACCACGAAAGTCCTCAGTAACTGTATGTGGTTTTCGGGACGAGATCTGACCCAGATATCTCACAAATACCAAGCAGGATTTCTAACCACTCGATGTGATATTGGGCAAACAGACTTGCAAGAATAGGTTCATAGAGACGAGACTTTCAACGTGACTGAAATGATCCCGTTGTATTTATGCAATTAACGTCTTCTATAGTTATCCGACTATAAACATAGTGACATTTATTTTATATTTCTTGTACTGTGCAATGTGATACAATTCTGTAATGTTAACCGACATCCTCCAACCTGCTAGGCTGCTTGCATAAATACATTAAAAACACACCATATAAGACTGCATGTACAGTATAGTCTTCCTGATGATGAACATATGATGTTCGAAACGTGCAGAAGACGAGAAGAACTGAATTAAAACATTAATTTAAAAAGTGCATTTTGTTGGTTAACATTACATAATTCATTTATTTCTCCCATACGCTACATGTTTCGGCCGAAATTTTCGGCCACCATCCACAAATTTACCTTTCACGTCATTGTAATATCGCGTGACGATGGCCGAAGCATGTCACGTATGCAAGAGGGAAAGGAATGTCAGAATATTTATGGTGTTGCGTTAGTCGGGTAACTATAGAAGACGTAAAGACGTGAGTTTGTCTGAAATGCTTTGCGTAACAGCGGAGACGTACGGACATATGTGATCATCTTAGTTTTTCCCAGGAGAAAACGTGATGAGGTGTTTGACAGAAACTTACCTTTACAACTGCAATCAGTAGGAAAAAATGGGAGTGTTATATACATACTCCGCAAATTATGTGTTATATATATATATACATATATACGTCGCAGTTTATATGAAGAATGAACTACACACAGCGCCTTATAATTCTACTGAACGGTGTTTAATAAAAATTACTTCGAAGCTAATCACAACGTGAATGAGTTTTGAGAATGGATGAACGGCATGGAAATTTTGATGGTGCTTTGACGATAAGGATTAACGCGCAGATGTCGTGTGTTCTGGAGAAGTGGGCAGCATAATATGTTTCTATTATGAGACTTGAATTGAATGGCGAAATTTGGACCAGGACAAGTCCATCATAAAGTGAGCTGCAACACATTAAATGTAGGCGAGGAATATACCCTGTGGTCTACTTGGTTCAGAAAATAATACCAGAATTAATGCAACAAATGAATACCAAATCAAGTTATTTTCAGTTTCAATTAAGAATTTAAGGCCTCTACAGAGATGGAGTTGTAATTTAAACATAAAAGATACATCGAAGCCATATATAATTACCCAGGGAATCGAAAGCCATCCCAGCTCTAACCGCGTTGATAATGTGGGTCACCCGTTTCGTTTCAGTACCATTAGACCACTTTGTTGACTGTCATAATGCACATAAAAATCCAACATAGGGAGTTCTATTCTTAGTATTGTCATTGTGAATACCTTACTAACATTTTAATGCTAAATGTCTTTATATGTTAAACAAGTAGTGTTCACCTATAATTAGCAAATAGCTGCAACCAGTACGTATCTACATAAATAAATAATTATATACATAAGATGAAGAAAATAGTATAAAACTGTAGTAGTAATAGTAGTAGTAGCAGTAGTGGTGGTGGTGGTAGTAGTAGTAGTGGTGGTGGTAGTAGTAGTAGTAGTAGTAGTGGTGGTGGTGGTGGTGATAGTATTAGTAGTGGTGGTAGTAGTAGTGGTAGTAGTAGTAGTAGTGGTGGTGGTGGTGGTGATAGTAGTATTAGTAATGGTAGTAGTAGTAGTGGTAGTGGTGGTGGTTGTAGTAGTAGTTGTAGCAGTAGTAGTAGCGGTAGTACCAGTAGTAGTAGCAGTAGTAGCTGTAGTAGTATCAGCAGTAGTAGTAGTAGTAGTAGTAGCAGAAGCAGTAGTAGTAGTAGTAGTAGTAGTAGCAGTAGTAGCAGTAGTAGTAGCAGTAGCAATAGTAGTAGCAGTAGCAGTAGTAGTAGCAGTAGTATCAGCAGTAGTAATTGTAGCAGTAGCAGTAGTAGTAGCAGTAGCAGTTGTAGTAGCAGCAGTAGTTTTAGCAGTAGTAGCAGCAGTAGCATAGTATTAGTAGCAGTAGTAGCAGCAGTAGTAGTAGTAGTAGCAGTAGTAGCAGTAGCAGTAGTAGTAATAGCAGTAATAGTAGTAGCAGTAGTAGTAGCAGCAGTAGTAGTAGTAGCAGTAGTAGCAGCAGTAGTAGTAGCAGTATTAGTAACAGTAGTAGTAGCAGTAGTAGTAGTAATATTAGTAGCAGTAGTAGTAGTAGAATAGTAGTAGTAGTAGCAGTAGTAGTAGCAGTAGCATTAAAAGTAGCAGCAGGATTAGTAGTAGCAGGAGTGGTAGTAGCAGTAGTAGTAGTAACAGCAGTAGTAATAGTTGCAGCAGCAGTAGTATTAGCAGTAGTAGTAGCAGTAGCAGTAGTAGTAGTAGTAGCAGTAGCAATAGTAGTAGTAGCAGTAATAGTGGCTGTAAGACCAGTCGCAATGCTTTTTGCGTCTGCATAATGTACGTAATGAACAGTGGAATGAGAAGCACTGCAGAAGGTTGGTTGCAATGTAACAGACAAATAACTGTTGTCTACACTGAACACCGATACTTAGTGTTTTCCTCAGCATACAGAGAGTTTCACGACTGTGGCTACATCGATAGATGTGCCGCTAATAGGGAGAGAATTCGAGGGATTCAGCACAACATTCTTTCGTTAAAGACTTACGTAACTAAACATTTGTTTAAAACCTAACATTAAAGAACAAATAGATCTTAAAATCCCGAAATTCTTGTACTATCTCTTAACTCCCCTTTATTTCCTCTTTTTCAGGAATTAAGCCAGAGGTCAGAGATATCTTTTTCACCTTACCACTGAAATCCGTCAGGCTATACCGCCACCGAAATGTATTTGTTAGGCATAGAGAGAACAAGAGCATTCCTCGCCTCGCACCCTCTTCTGAACTTGTTCTGCATATTAGACCATCAGTCCGATCTTCAGTCCTTTCGCAGCACTTAAACCCGAAACAGAAAAGAGTACAAGAGGATGATATGAAAATAAAATAAGACAGAAATAGGATAATAGGGGAGTGAAAAAGGAAAAGAAAAGAAAGAAATATTTATTTTGAATTGTCCTTTGCGATATAACACACTTCAAAACTATCGGCTTCAAGGGAGCCAGATGATCAGTCTGACCACAAGCGACAAGCTTGCGTCCTTGCAATGCCTGAAACAAGGTATATGACAACAGACTTGTCGACTGAGACGAGTAAATGACTGTCTTGTTCCATTCCAGTGTTTAATTAGTCCTGATTGCAGATACACAGAGGGTGGTCCTACAATTATATAAATATCTGACTTATTAGTACGCAAGATGAAAGAAGAATACAGCAACTACAAACTTCTTTGCTACCAGACCAACAGCTCTGAATGAAGTAAGGAAAAAAGGACGTTGTGTCAGATAATACTCACAGACGGCCTGAAGAATTTGTGAAACACGTTTACAGTGACAGTGTATAGTTCTGTTACACAACAAAATAAATTCAAAATGCAACAGGCCTATGCAACCTACGGATTTTGGGCATGACCTGGCTTCTGAAACTTACTTAAGCAAGCCTGAACGTTAAACAGCAATTCCAGAAAACATTTGGTTCAGAAACATTTGAAGAAAAAGGAACATGAACTAGAAGATGCTATAAGCAAAGGTAAGTTTGCCTCTGGGTTCAAAAATCACACTTTGAAGTCGCAGTCAGGCAAAGTGGTAAATGTGTAAATAACCCAGAATTCGGCAACAAGTATTCCAGGGGAAATATCTTTAGGCATTGATTTTATTTCGAACGAGTGGTTCCAGGAGTCGATTTTGGACGTCCTACTGGAGAGGAAACTCGAATGGAGCCGGGAGATTTCAGCGTGTAGTTAGTCTCTTAAAAATGTTACAACGGCTCACGGAACGCATCAAATGGGGCGGGTTAACCACACAGTAAATGCGGGTATCAAGGTGTCACTTTCAACCTTCTGTGTTCACTTCAACAGAATGATACTGACGTCTATCAATCCATAATTTATGACTAGATTTACTAGGAACTGCCTCGATATATTTTCTGTTGAAGATTTCGGGAAAAGTAACGAATTTTTCGGATCCTAGAAAACTGAGAAATTCTTGAACAGTCTCGCAACTATCAGTTCTTAAAAGTGTACAGCGATACCTGATGCCACTTTAGTGAAGAGTTGTCGTAAAGTAGATTTCCTTATTTTCAGCCCAGCTAGAGGAAAAAAAATCCACATGAGAGCCTACCGCAAATCGATAGGTGTGTGTTCCTGCAGAGTGGCGGTGGATGAAGTATTCGGAAAGAAACTTGCACCACTGCTACATATTTTTACTAAATATCCGTACTCTGGGACTAAATTTGGGGCTGCTTTATGAAGTAGGTTGTCTCTCTGAGATTATAAACTCTATTTAGACCAATAATTTCACGGAAGATAGAGCCTTGAGAAGTGTTGACGGAACTTGTGGATATGACTATTATTACTACGTAACTTGAATACATACTGTTACAGTCATTATTGACATTAGTAACGGCTTATTTTTTCCATAAAGTATCCACATTTTATGGAAATGGATGGCTCATTACTGTGTTCACAGCAGCTCACCATTACACTGTATCGTGTGTTACATGACCCTCTTCAGTTTCTTCCCACCCTCTTTAATGTAAGTTTTAATAATACCTTCCCGTCCATGCCTAGGTCTTCCAAGTGGTTTCTTCGTTTTAGGTTAACTACCTAATATGGTATCAGTAACTCTCATATGTCCCACGCGTGCTACATGTTCCACCAGTCTCATCCAGTTCCATGTTCCTCTACGTAACATGTTGCAACATGCTAGTTTTCGTTACGGACTGGGGTTGTAATCTACCATCCGAATCCCCACGCTACAGAATGAACCCTTATAAGCTGTCAGCTTCTGCTGCAATCTGAGGATGAGCTATGACATTAAGTGTAACTGGGCATTATGGTCACATCTATAGGATTGTAATTGTATGTCCTTCATGAAGCAACCAGGCACGACACATAACACAGCACATAGCGCATCGTATAAGCTAGCTCCGAACGGCTGCTCCAGTATACATGCACAAATCATTCCCGTACACAAACACAAACCCTTTTCCTATTTTCCAAAATGCACAAAGCGTGGCAGTACCAGTCCACCTCTAGAGGATATTGTTAGCTGTAACTTTTGAACGTGTTACACTGTTTGGTGTAGAATATGAGTAGCCACCCCCTCTACCGAGCTCCTGCCATAGAAACCACTGTCTGCCTGAATTAATGAAACAGACACGATTGCATTTGCACAGGATGCGTGTTTTCGGAAATAACATTCCGCTTCGATAGGTTTTGGCCGGCCTGTTTTGCGATTGAGCCCTGCTATAAACCGACGAGGTAGCCTGTCTGTGTGTTCCCTCTGTTCTGTGGTTTACTCTAACCTTGTACATCGTACATCGTATATCCCGCACTTTCTGACAGATGAGCTCTTTAAGTGTAACTGTTGATGTTATTGATATTATTTCTGCCTTAGTAATATTATATCGTCTTTGTTAATCGTTCATGTCTTCTGTCTACTGAATGCTACTCTACACATTACGTAATGTCTTTGGTCGAATTTAAGCGGGAAATAATGCCTGTTTATTCCGAGAAACATATGAAATGCTACAAACTCTAAGGGAAAAAGCAGAATTTCGGTGGTAAAGGAGATGGCACCTACAGCATACAGGGTGTTTTAAACGATTACTCTACCGTACTAGAGTGACTTTACAGCTAAGGTATTTTCACCTTATCTACACTAAAATTATTCTTCAGTCACTTAAAGACGTTCAGAAAAATGTGGCGGTAATAATTCAGTGACTTCACAATTATTCCGGGCACAGAATGTGCACCTGCCTAAAGTCTGAAATTAGCCACAACCACTACGTGTACTCCACAAAGACGCACACACACACGATTACGTTATCAGTCAAGTTCTTTATGTGTCACACTCTGCTACTGCTGCAGTGGGTTGAGGTGTGCCCAATCGAAATCTTGTACTATAGGCTTAATTCTCCGCACGGATGCTTTCTCTCAGTTATAAATAATACACTGTTGGTCAAGGAAAAAGGATCAGGGGTCGAGTGTGTTGCGGGCCCAATTACGTTGCGCAAATGAAGCCAGAGCACGAGGGGGGGGGGGCAATCTGGTACGGAATCAGGAGAATAATGACACAATGCTCTCCCCTTACTCGCTTGCTCATATTTCTAATCATCGCTCGCCCAATTTAACGCAAGCAACCTCCGATTAATCCGAGATGTCACCCATCACCAACCATACGCAGCAGGCTACAGTGTACAGACACCAGTGAAGACCCAAACTGTGACTGGAGTTATCGACAAATTTAAAACAAATAACTGAGCAATAAAGTTAAAACATACCATTACTGAAATACATAATGTCTATACAGGCATGAGCTATCTGTGTTGTCAACATTCACGTTTAACTTCATAATTTTTTGATAACCTGTGTAGAGGTACTTATTAAAGATTTTACTGTTTATTTTCACCCATTTTAAGTTTCGTCTCGACATGGTGAGTCCTCAGATTACAGATGGGGATGACAGCTTTCAGAAGCAGAGTTTAACTGCCAACATGTCATTTTATGTGTGCCGAAATATATCCGTGAACACGTGCTTCAAACACATAGTTTAAACATTTGTAAGGAAATCGGTGTCGCCGCTCCTAATTTGTTGCTAAAGATTTGAGTTTAGTTCTATATGAATCACCCTGTAATACGTTCCGGTAAATGTAACATCTTCGAACGGCATTCATGTCTATGTAAATATGGCCAGACTAACAACAAATGTAAGTTCATATTTAAAGCCTGTTGAAATAACTCCAGTTTTGAGGTTTTGACGTTGGTGTAAACGAGAATTCCTGCATTCGGCGAAGTGATGCTGCATCGCTGGATAAGTGCTGCCCGTCTTTTCGAAGGATCGTGTCATTTTCACCTTTCATAGTTTTTCATGGACTTTGATGCCTTGGAGATGGAGACGAAAAGTTCATTCGAAAGGACGGGAAAACAAGCAGACACTCAACGCTACATACCAGAATACAGGAATCCTTTTGTGCAAATCGCACATGCACGCGCACGCACACACACATCATAGGTTCAGACTATTACGTTTTGAACATATTAACTCCAAGTTCCTCAAGGTCGCCGCGTTCGTAACTGTTAAAATCCGCTGATATTCTTCTCACAAAATTTGTAGTAGATTTCTGGCTTAACACCACATAAAATTTTGACGTTTTGCTGACTCTGCATCTCAGTATATTTATCTCAGTAATTAACCAACTTGATGCACAAAATTTTTGTTTTGCAATAAGTTTATTTCATGCCTCTAAATGTTTCGAGTACATGTGCTCATCATCAGGAGGTCAAAATTGCATTACACAGCATCTGGTATCATCACACCTACAGGTGTGATGATACCAGAGGCTGTGTAATGCAATTTTGACCTCCTGATGATGTGCACATGTACTCGAAACATTTAGAGGCATGAAATAAACTTATTGTAGAACAAAAATTTTGTGCATCAAGTTGGTTAAATACTGAGATAAACCACATAAAATATTTCATCACCCAGTTCAAATCCTTCATTTACAGTAGAAATAACAGCGACACTTAAATAGAGATTTCGGTTCCAAACACGCAGCTTTTTTTTTTAATTTCTTCCAAACAAAAGAGGAATAACTGACTATATATTGCCACACAACATTTCCGGTGCCACATTACATGGCGGCAAGGTCGCTCCCACATCGTAGGTTGACATGGCACAGGGCGTGACAATATAATAGGCTTGCCTATCTTTAATTGTAAATACTTCATATCACATTAACTGCCAACTGGAAAAAAGCAGGTCTAGTACACACATGTGAACTGCACAGCCAGCGAGTAAACTCCAAAATTCGCTTTTATTATCAGTGACGGATATAGGTAAAGGTAAAGGTAAAGCAGTCCCATTACAGGCCTGAACAGGCCCAGAGGGTTCCAGGACGTTAAGGCTCCCTGATTCCATAACAACGGCACAGGATGGTGGTCAGCCTTACGTACCGGCCGCCTTTACCCCAGGAAATACCCCAGGTACTCATTTCTGTTAGAGGCTGAGTCGACCCCAGGGCCATAGTGCGATCGAAAGAATTTTATGTCAATGAAAAATCCACTGACACCAGCTGGGATCAAACCAGCGGCCTACCGATTTGTAGCACAGCACCTTAACCACTGTGCTACCGCGGTCCCCAGTGACAGATATAGAATGTCATAAAATTACAAATACGCAGGGGTTTAGGTTGCAGGACTTCCATACTGTAGTGAATGTGATGTAAGTCAAGACGGTACGAAGACTTAACGTTTAATACACGGGAGTTCAAAAGCCATACACATTTTCCCCCTCTAACTGTAACCCCGCTCTAACTGGAGTAATCGACCCTCCTGCTCCTCTAACTTCCCTTGCCTGAGTCTATGATACAGAATTCTGCTGGAGTTATCCCGCAGCGGCCGTGCCCTTCCAGATAACGCTGTCGCCTATCTGTTCCCTCTCGCACATCTTCTCCTGTAGCCTATATGGGCTTTGTTGGCTAACAATTTATCGAAGTTGGTCATTTTGTTTTGTGGGAGTTGGGTGAAATCAGGTACAGCTTGAAAACATAGATTCTTTTTCACTTTCACAATGAATTTCCTTCACTTTAAAAACAAAGTAGTTGAATTATGCTGTATCCGAACACACACACAGCACATTTCTTATTAAACTGATAGTACACTGTAGATGTGTCTAATGCTCCCTGTAAAGGTAAAAGGTAAAGTGCACCCTTGTACAGGCCGTACGGCCCGTAGGGGGAGAAGAGGTACAGCTCTACTCTTTATTGACCACGGCACTAGAAGCTGGTGAGGGGTCAGCGTCACGCCCGGGCTGTTCTTTACCCCCTGGAAAGACCCGATACACATTGTACAGAAGGCTATGTGGGCCCAGAGCCGTTCTGGACAGGTGCGGAAAATCTCCTCCCTCTCCACCGGGATTCGATCCCCGGACCGTCCAGCCCATAGCCAATCGCTATACCGACTGAGCTACCTGGCCCACAATACTGCTTATAGGTCTGTGAAATTCAAATTATCAGCCCGGTTTTCTAAGAGAAACGGAGTAGACCTTAGGAAGATAGGAGCAAACTGCTCAACAGAAAATTCAAAACTATACTCTCTGGTAAACATTTGGAAGAAGATACGATAACTTCGCCATACAGCACGCATGACAATATAACAAACGAATACAAAATTTGGCCGACAAACCTGATGGATGGAGACCGCTTGAAGACACGTTCGTTAATGTGCAGACAATAATAAAACAGATCTTAAGAAATGGAGTGTGAGGGCAAGGATTGGATTCAGTTAGCTAAGGGTAAGTTCCAATGGCGGGATTTTGGGCACACTGTAATGAAACTTCAGATCCCACAAGGAGAAATTCTTAAGAGCTGGGTGAGCTGCTCTTTTTCTCCGCGAAGTCACATGCATTCTGTAAGGCTTTCTGTGTTACGGAACGATAGGCTTCCGGTTCTCAAGACTAGTCAAACCTCTTCATTGATTGCAAAATTCCGACGTCCAGGCCTAATGTCGAAAAAATTGGTAGATCACTATGAATTGTGAGTTTCCGTGTGGCATATGGCTGACTGACAAAAAATTGGCCTCGGGACAGCGCTGTGTATTCAAAATATCCTGAACACATCACAGGAATTGTCGTCACGCGAATGTGGTATTATACTTACGGGAACGAAAACTTCACGGCTGTTACGTAACCTCGACAACGGATGACAGTGCTGAAATGTGCACTTCGACCACTGAGTGGGCCCAAAGGGTGGTGTGATCATGATGAAGAACGGAAGAATCACTTGTCGTCCGTGAATTCCAACTCGGTCACTTACTTCAGAGGCGGTTTCTCCGCAGCCTGATCTATTCTCGCTCCACTCTTTACGTTCGTGGATGGTAGTTGTAGTAATGTTTGCGAAACCGATAATAGGTGGGTAGTCGGCCTGTGGACACCAAAGGCTAACCATTATCAGAAACTTCCCAAGCCAGTCAGATATAAAGGCAAGGTGGAAGCTTGCAGCCCTCAACACGAAGATGAGCGCAGCTTAGGCTTCTGCTTGATGACTTCTGAAATTCCTTCTTTATTCTTCTTGCGTTCTTTGTTATCGGGGAGTAAATTGGGTCACATGGGGAAACGGCTCATCGACCACAGCGAGATGATATTTCTGCGACGTAGTCGAAGTCAGTGACGTGTTAACACTGCCGCTCGATATTCCTGAGCTTAAGTCATTGGGGTTCCGCAAACAGTACCACTTTCTACGAAGTATGATGCACGGAGTATGTAACAAATCATCCATGGCCTACGTAGCTTGTTATTCGGTTATTTACCAAGAAAATCTCAGTAGCCTAAACAAAAAAGGTCGTTCATTAAAACATTATTTCTCTCAAAAACCAATATTATAGAAAAAATCTTAAAACCGAATCAAAAGAATTGCCGACAAATCTCTGAACACAAACAGTGTCATTCTCTGTGTTTCAATTTGCTACCACATTTCTCGGCATTGAATAGCAAAGTAACACGAAGAAGAAACATAAATACCATTGCAAGCCTTTCTTCCAAAAACAAATGTTCACTACAATTTTAGGCCTGTGTCGCTGCAACAGTTTATATCAGCAGCTGATATCACTGATGTAATTACTCACAAATTACACCTACATAATTTCAAGATCTCAGTGAAAAAAATACTGAAATTTCAAATTCTAGAATAAAGAAATACTTCCAAATACTTTCTCGAATGTGCAAATTACTACGACTGTCAATGAAAATAACGATGGATGAATATTTCTTTCTCTTTCTCCCTCTATTTCCCTCTCTCTATCTCTCTCTGCCTGCTGTCATAATTCAAGCACAATAACTCGACTTTCTTCGGTAAATTAAAGTTTGAAATTCGCTATGCTGTAAAGGAGAAAGACAACAGAGACGGGAACCGTATACGGAAACACCCTATGATGTGTATTCATTTTCTTCATTGAACCCTAACTTGAACTTCTTACTTTATTTTTGCATCATTTCCTATTTGTGACTCAAAACATGATGGTAATTAATCTGGCTAAAGCAAAGCAATTTGTAAACAGTGAAACGAACTGCCTTACAGGCATATACAAGTTTTTGAAGAGCTCTTTGAATGTTGTTTAATTAATGAGTGTTTAGGAAATAAAGATGGGACTTTCGGATCATGATAGCAGCTTTTCAGTGTCGGTTAGCAGAGTTCATGTTGTAACAGTTTATTATCTCTATAACCCTACGGATTTAGACATCTGCAGAAAAGGTCCGATGTTGTCTAGACGGGATGGGATTCCAGTTAAAAAAGGGGTTATTTTCTTCACCATAACCTCGAGACCGACAAACGTATCAACCCAACTTCCCATTCAATGGGTACGGAGGGTCCTTTTACCTGGAAGTTGATCGTCCTGCCCAAGCACAGCAATAAATGAATCATTTTGCATTACTCCTATGTTTCACATACAATTTCACGGCGAGATTCATAAACAAAATTAAACTTCACTTCACCTACTGAAACTTTTTCAAATCACACAGGCACCTACAGATAAGCCCTAGCGTAACATCTGAGAATATGAAATCGGTCTTTATTGTCTGGGAAATCAAAGATGAATAGTGGGTAAATCCAGCTTGGAAATGCAGGAGGAAGTAAAGGTTACTGGATCCATCTGAATGTGGTGACAAAGGTACATTCCTTTCTCTCGCTGGAATCCCACTAAAACAGCCAATTTAGATAAAGGAGTCAGATGAACAGGAGCCTAGAGGAGCTCAGAACTTCAAGATCGTAGTCTACCGGAAAATGACAATTCCTTGTTCCTGCGGGAATCGAAATTCATATCTGGGAGTTAGCGGTACTTATTAAATACTAGCCTATGTCATTCTAGAGCCGGTCCCAGTGGCCGCGCGGTCTGAGGCGTAGGTCTACGGACGCTCGCCTGCTGAGATTGTGGGTTCGAATCCCACCGGGGTATGGATGTTTGTCTGTTGTGAGTGTTGTGTGTTGTCAGGTAGAGGTCTCTGCGACGAGCTGATCACGCGTCCAGAGGAGTCCTACCGACTGTGATGTGTCGTTGTGCGTGATCTAGAATCCTCAAGAATGAGGAGGCCATGGTCCGCATCCGGTCGCAGCGCCACAGGGAAAGAAAAAGTCATTCTAGAACTCGTCTGGATGTGGTGGTGAAGAGACAAGTTCATGACTGTGACAGCATCGAACCCAGAAACTCTGTACATATAGGGGACCACGCATTGTAGACTAGATGAACGCACAGCGGGTGTGGTGAAGAATGCTAAGATCTCTGTCGGGAACAGAACCCATTCTGCCCACCATATAGTCTTTTTTCTTAGGAATAAGTGTCATCATGCGGGGAAAAGTAAATTAAAACACAACAGCACTCTACTTAGGGTCGTTCAGAGATGCAGCTTAGGGAGGACAAAAGCGACACACATACGTCACGTACTAAGCCTAGGAAAGAGCAATAAAGTCAGTAATGTTGCTTCTGAGCAAATACAGCTTCTGGAACAAAAAAAATGTATATAGTGCTGCCCACTCATCTTCCAAGCTTTCATTAGAGACCGAATTTTTGCCATTAAGTCTCTATTAAGTTTGCGCACTGTTGCCACTTCCAGGTTTGCTCCGTAAAAGAATCTCGTCCATTATTCTACTTCCCTTTCTTCATCGTTACAGGCTTCTTGTTTTCTTAATTCCTCGATGGGTTAATTAAAAAGAGACTGCTCGAACATTATACGGGCTCGATTACCCCTCTGCACAGACTTGGAAGAAAGTGCGTTTCAAGACCGAACAAAAAGGCTCATTGAGAGAATTTCTTGTTTTATATAGTTTCCTCTTGGCTCAATAACGGTGTCGATTTCTAATTAACCCTGCCTAATGAACCTCGAATTACACCATTTTCATTACTGCCATACCTTTCTTTAGAAGTCAATGTTCAGTAGGATTCGGCACAAGCCTACTCCGTCTTTGAGTTAAGCAAGAACTAATTACCGTAATTAGTGATGTGGAGTTTAGTTGCATTATCTCGCGCTAGCCTCTAGCCGACAGCTGGCATTATGGCAGGGGAGAAATGTAATGTATCGCGTCTTGATTGAGAAAGTTCACTGCAAAGCTGTCTCCGTATTTAAACACTACGCCTTGATAAAGTACGGAGGGAGTTGAGGTAACGTTCCGGGCAATTCTAATCTCAACATTAAATAGATGGTGCTACTTCGCCAGCTTCAAGTTCTGGCCGTTTTATCCACCTCTCCAGGCAATAGGGTATGTCTGGACTGTGATGGCGAAGAGAATGCCTTTGCACCCTTTTATTAAGTAGAACTATCTTTCTCACTAGGCAGAGATGCTTGGTCAGCTTCACGTTCCGGCAGCTTTACTTCCGAGGAATGGGTTCCCATTTATTCAGTGGTTGTTTAAGTATTAATAACAGGAGATATAAATATCTTTATTATAAATAATAAAGCTCTACGTTAATTGCAATTATTTTTCATGTGATTAGATCTAAGGAATTGTACTTCATACCTGCTCCCGTATCTTTTGTTCTATCACAAGAATTTGCTTTTTTCTTTGTCAGGAGGGGGGCGGGTGGGGGGGGGGGGGGGGGGCGGGTTGGGAAAGAAAATTTTATTTCCAAAACAACCAAAAAAAAAATTGGTAAATAAACAAATTTATTCCAAAA
>Ga0123357_10006425_pt1 | contig 14338 bp, 8 predicted proteins | sample TergutEmb28metaG_FD_89873 | JGI IMG/M metagenome (GOLD analysis project Ga0123357, IMG submission 89873) | Embiratermes neotenicus P4 segment gut microbial communities from Petit-Saut dam, French Guiana - Emb289 P4 | ecosystem: Host-associated > Arthropoda: Insects > Digestive system > Gut ...
ATTCTTTTGGTAACGGGTTGAGCGTTTTTGCATCAAGTGTGACAGTGAGCACGCCAATTCCGACATTTGTTACAGGTACTGACCTTAATAAAGTTCTGACTGTAGTGGGCAGTAGTATAGGTTGGACGAGTATTTCTCTTTCAGGTATTACTGCCGGTGGATCTTTGACGGGCACATACCCGAATCCGGCGTTAGGCGCGAGTGTGGTATTTAGTACGAATATAGCAGCTACAGGTCCTGCTGCTTATAGATTTCTTTCGATAAATAGTACTAATAATGGTTTGGTTTGGAATTCTTTTGGTAACGGGTTGAGCGTTTTTGCATCAAGCGTGACAGTGAGCACGCCAATACCGACATTTGTTACAGGTACTGACCTTAATAAAGTGCTGACTGTAGTAGGCAGTAGTATAGGTTGGACTACTATTTCTATTACAGGTATTGCTGCCGGTGGATCTTTGACGGGCACATATCCAAATCCTGCGTTAGGCACTAGTGTGGTATTTAGTACGAATATCGCAGCTGCAAATTCTGCTGCTAATAGACTGCTTGCGATAAATAGTACTAATACTGGCTTAGTTTGGGTAGCCGGAGGTGCATCATTGCCTTCAAATGGCACTAATGGGCAATATCTTAGATTTGATAATACAGTTGCATCTTCTGCGGCTTGGAGTTCTTTTGGTAACGGGTTGAGTGTTTGGACATCAAGTGTGACAGTAACTTATCCATTGCCGGCGACATTTCCAGCATTATCTGGTCATAGCGGACAATTTTTAACCAATGATGGTTCGAATACATTATCATGGAATGCTCCAAGTATTACTTTGGCAGCAGCTGGGTCTCAAGATGTTAGTGTTAGCGGGCCAACAGGTACTGTTCAAGCTACAATAAACACCGGAGTGGTGACGGCAGGGAAATTAGCTGCAACATTAGGCACAACCGGGCAAGTTCTAACACTTGGCAGTGGCGGAACTTTAAGTTGGTCTAGTGTTTCCGGCGGAGGTTCATCATTGCCGTCAGGTGGTACTAATGGGCAATATCTTAGATTTGATAATACAGTTGCATCTTCTGCGGCTTGGAGTTCTTTTGGTGACGGGTTGTCTATTTGGACATCAAGTGTGACAGTGACTAATCCGTTGCCTGTTCCATTTCCGTCAATAGTCGGCAATTCTGGTAAGTTTTTACAAACTGATGGTACTTCATTGTCATGGGTTTCTTCAACAGGTGGTGGAACATCATTGCCTTCAGCTACAGCAGCAGGTCAATATCTTGCATCCACTTCTACTGTTGCAGGCGATGTGGCGTGGGTAACCCCTAACTCATCATACGCTATTGAATCTTCTACAAGTCTGATAACTTCAGGTGCGGTTTATGCTACCATAAATAGTACTTGGACTGCACTGCAATCCGCTTTAGCTTTAACAGTATCTTCAAGTGTACTTACGACATCGTCAGGCACATATACGAAAATAACGTTTGATGAAAAAGGCTTGGTTACCGCCGGTAGCACCTTGGCTATTACAGACATACCTGATTTGTCGTCAGTATATATGGATACGCACACTGCGCAGACTATAGATGGTAATAAAACTTTTAATAATGATGTGATAATCGGAGGGGCAAGCGGGGCACAATTGAGTTTCGGCCACTTTTCTATAGCCGATACAAGCAACAACAGTCTCGTGATAAGCACTAATGTAAGAGTAAACGGCATGATTTCTTCATCCGATGGAGTCCTTAATACTAATGCGGACCTTGCCGAAGTATATCCGTCGTCCGATATTTTAGCTCCGGGGGATGTCGTTATTATTTCGGAAACGAGGGACGGTTATATAGAAAAATCGAAGACTGCGAGTGATACGAAAGTGGCGGGTGTTGTTTCCACAAAGCCAGGTATAGTTTTAAATTCCGAAGCTACGGGGTATCAGCTTGCTTTGGTCGGTAAAGTCCCAGTTAATGTTACGAATGAAGGAGGGGATATCAAACGCGGAGATTTGCTCGTGACTTCTTCGACTCCGGGATATGCTATGAAGGCGCCGGTCATTCCCAAACAGGGTACTATAATAGGGAAAGCGCTTGAAAACTCCTCAGGGTTAAGAGGAAAAATAAGCGTATTGGTGAACCTGCAATGAAAAATATTATATTTGCATTTTTTTCTATAGTTTTCCTTTTTGTATTTGCGGCATATTCCTTTGCGCAGACTCAGGATAAGACGTATAAGGATGTTACGTTGTCAAACGGCAGTTCCTCCTCGGGAAGTTCAGGAGGATATCAAAATACGAGTTCGGTTAACAGCGGCATTGTTTTTCCTAATACGCTGACCACGAATGATTACAGATTGGATACCGGAGTTTTGGCTGTCATGAGCCTTTCCAATAACGATATAGTTTTTTCAAGCCCTACTCCGACAGAAGTTTCAACCGCGACTTTAACAATACCGATTACCATTCAAATCGGTATTACCGTTCAAACGCTTCAGGGCCATATAAGACAGGTGAAATTCAGGGTTTCGAATGGTACGGTGCCGGATTCCTCTCTCCCGTTTACTACCGTGTATAGCAGCAATAGCGCCAGCGTCCCTTTAAACTCAGGTACTTTTTACGCAACTTCATCTTTTACGCCGGGTTTAAATTATATCCAATGGTATGCGCAAAATGACATAAGCGCCGACGGAAACATCGGTACGTTTATATTAAATGTTCCCTCTTTGAGTAATGTAACCATTTTGAAGCCTCAGGCATCGGCAGAGCCTGTTCCCGATATTAAGGCGGATATAGTGGCCGTGAGCACATTTACGCAGGCTATGGTAAAAATTTATATCGACAAGGGCGCATCCATTTCTACCACAACCGTTACTCCTCTATACCAAAGAAACGGCAGTCAACTGACCGGCGTCAACGGTGTTACGGTTTCATCTTCCGGGTTAAATGCTACGGTTAACTATAAATATGACGGTATAGGCGCAGAGACTCTCAACCCGGGCGCACAATACACGATGATGATTGCCGTAGAATACCCGACGAATCCTTTTATGAATTTCTACAGCACAAGCACCTTTACGGTAGGCGGCGGGCCTATTCCGACGCTTATACCGTATCCTTCTCCGTATAATCCCAAAAGCGGAGATACTATGAAAATCAAATACGCTCTTGCAGAGCCTTCTTCCGTCACAATAACCATACGCGATCGTTCCGGAAGGATTGTGAGAAAGCTTACCGGCCAGCCCGGTAATGCGGGACTAAACATTGCCGAATGGGACGGCAGGACTTATTCCGGCGACACGGTTGCCAACGGCGTATATATATGCGAGATAATAGCAAAGGGCGGCAAAGAGAACAGACGCTATGTATCTTTTGCGGTATTGAGGAAATAATATGAGAAAAAAGATAATTCCGTTACTTCTTGTTTTTGTATTAGCGTCTAACTCTTTCGCGGAAACCGGCGGGGCCGCGTTTTTATCGAAAGGCGTCGGAGCAAGAGCTCTTGGTATGGGCGGAGCTTTCACCTCGATAAGCGACGATACCAGCGCTGTTTACTGGAACCCCGCGGGTCTTGCCAGAATACAGGATTACAGCATAACAGGGATGAGCGCTGTCGGCGCGTCGAATGCGTGGCAGGGCCTCAGCGATGTGGTGCCGACGAATAATTTTCTTGCCTTTTCCGTCCCTATGAATAAATTTACGACTTTCTTAGGAAACTCCGTGTTCGCTTTGGGATATATAAATTCCCAGATGGATAATATTATAGAGTCAGACATCAGCGGCAATGTGACCGGCACTTTCAAAGATACCCAAAACGCGTTTTATCTTTCCTGGGGCATACCCGTATGGGAAGATACGACTAATTTATATGCCGGAGCGTCGGTAAAATATATTACCGAAGATATGGCCGCTTCAAACGGCGGATCCGCCAGCGGTTATGATATTGACGCCGGCGTAATCTATAATATATTTGAAACGCTTAATTTCGGACTTTTTCTCGGAAAGGGCGCGACTCTTAACTGGGACGGCGGAGGCAGCGATACCGCGCCTTTGACAACCCGTTTCGGCGTATCAAACAAGTTTACTCTCAACGAAAAAATTAATCTTTTGGGAGCTGTCGACCTCGTCCAGATGCAGGATTATCCTTTGAGCACCAATATAGGCGTGGAGCTGACTTATCTTACGTCGTATGAAGGCTACACTCTCGGATTGAACGCTCTGCACCTGAGAGGCGGCGTAAACGGCCTTGCTTTGGAAAACCGTTACGGAATAAGAGACGATATAAATATGAATGTGGCGTACAGCGTGGGATTCGGTCTTGACCTGCTCGTTTTCGGAAAATTCCTGCAGCTTGATTACGCTTTGTCCATGGGAAATCTTTTCGACCAGCAAAATAAATTTTCTTTAAACTTTTATTTTTAGAGGGGGAACGGTGAAAATTAATAAAATTTTGTCTTTGTTGTCTACGGCGGCGTTGCTTGCGGCAAGTTCGTCTCCCGCTTTCTCCGCCGCAAAACGCGACGTGAACGATCCCGTTTTGAGGGAAGTCATAAACGAGCTGAGCAAAAAAATGCCGAAGTTTATAGACAAATACGGCGAGACCGTCTTTGTGGAAGACGAGCCTATAACAAGAGGCACCCTCATACAGGCTATCTACGAGTATGATAAGAGGGCCGGCGGAGCCGCCGCGCCTGCTAGCGGCGAACAACAGTCGGGCAGTTTGATTACCCGCCAGGAGTTTGACGATTTGAAAAGCAGGGTTGCGTCTTTGCGCAAACAACAGTCTGCCGCGCCTGAAAAAGCCACGATTGATACCGCAGCCGTAATGGCCGAAATACAGCCGAATATGCCCCAGCTTGTCGACAGCAGCCTCAAAAATTCAAAAGTTTATAAGGAGCTTCAGCAGCAGATAGCGAATGCAAAAAATGCCGGCGGAGCTGTTGCTCCGGCAAAGCTTGATAGCGCGGCCATAATGGCCGAAGTACAGCCGAATATGCCTCAGCTTCTGGATGCCAGCCTCAAGAATTCAAAAGTTTTTAAGGAACTCCAGCAGCAGGTAGCATCGGCGAATGCAAAAAATGCCGACGCAGCCGTCGCACCGGCAAAGCTTGACAGCGCAGCCATAATGGCCGAAGTACAGCCGAATATGCCGCAGCTTCTGGACGCCAGTCTCAAAAATTCAAAAGTCTTCAAAGAGCTTCAGCAGCAGGTTTCGGCGAATGCAAAGAGTAAGGGCGGAAGTGCCGCGACAGCCTCTATAACAAAAGATTTGGACGATATAAACGACAGACTTGATTCGCTGTCCCAGAAAGTCAATTCCATAGATACCGGAACGCTGAAAGCCTCGTCGTCAAAAAGCGCTTCGCCTTCGCAAAAAGAGATTACCGAACTGAAAAACACTCTTGCCCAGATTCAGAGCAATTATGTTACTCTGTCAAAAAGAATAGACGATCTCGATTCAAAAGCGGACTTTGCAGGAGCATCTTCCGCCGCATCGATTAAGACGGGAGCCGACGTAAACAATATCAACAGGCAGCTGAGCGAAATCAAAAGAACCGTAGCTGATGTGCCTACTACGACGGATGTCAGAAAAGAGATAACCAAATCGCAGAGCCAGACGCAGGCCGATATAGACAGAATAGAGAAGAAGCTTAACAGCATGTCGAAAGGAACTGCTTCGTCTTCATCGGGCTCGTCTTCGAAGAGCGGAGCGACGATAGCCACCATAAGCTTGGGAATAACGATGCTCGCCGCGCTTTTTGTAGCAAGATGACATAAAAGACAATTACGAATTACAAATTACGAATTACGAATCAACTACCACGACAAAGATAAGAGAAACATTGCTGTTAATTCGTAATCGCCGTTATGACGTTGATTCGTAATTCGTAATTCGTAATTTCTGTTAAAGGAGTTATAAATGCCAAGGCTGTTTTTGAAGAGAAAAGAGGAAATTTTAGGCGAGTACATATTGAGGCGCAAGCCGAGAATTTTTGTCGGAAGCAAAAAGGGCAACGATATTCTTATTAAGGATAAGAATATCTCAGAGCACCACTGCACAATAATTCTTAACGACGGCAAATATTCCGTAAAAGACCAGAACACCATAATAGGCACAAAGGTCAACGGCAAAACCATTTCGGAAAAAGAACTCGAGATAGGGGATGAAATAGGAATAGGACCTTATGTCCTGGCAATGCTTCCCGACGTTACGCCCTCGTCCAAGTCGCAGCCGGCCCAGTTTTTTCTTTTGGGCATTTACGGCAAGTTCGTCGGCAAAAAATTTGCCATAAAGCAGACCGACACTTTTATCGGAAGGGAACAGTATTCTCCCAGAGGAATCGAGAATGACATAGTTCTTTCCGGAGATATGACCGTTTCAAAAGGGCATGCAAAAATATCGCTCAACGGAAACCAGTACACCGTAACCGACGTGGGAAGCACCGGCGGCGTTGCCGTAAACGGCGTAAAAGTCGGACAGCTTAACAGCATGAATATCTCCGCGGGAGACGAGATTTCCATAGGGCGTTCTATCTTCAGATTCGTAAACGCGTTCAACGAAAACTACGATCTTCCTTCAAAACAGCATATCTTTCTTCTCAAAATATTGAAACCGTTTACTTTTATCATAACGGTTGCGGCTCTTGTCTTTTCCATAGGGTTTATATGGACGGGCTGGTCGGGCTTGTCGCTGCTCAGAAGCAAGCCGGTAAAGCTTACCCTCGATCTTAACTCGGATTTTAAAAAAGACATCCCGCTCAGGAATATGGAAGAGTACGATATAACGTCCACGCCTGCGATAGGAGACGTAACCGGCAGCGGCAAAAACGACATAATTATGCTAGCCGCGTCGGGCTTTTTATACGGCTGGGACGCGAAATCAGGGGATCCTCTCTGGAAACAGATAGAAATTTTCAACTCCGGGCAGACTTCCCCCATGCTTGCCGACGTCAACAATGACGGAGTCAACGACATAATAGTTTTGACGGACTCTTCGATGCTGCGCATATACGACGGACAGACCGGAAACATAATAAGGAGCGAAATACTCGGCGGCGCAATCTCCGGAATGACCCCGCTGGTGGCCGACCTTACCGGCGACGGTAAAAAAGACGTAGTGGTTTGTTCCGAGGACGGAGCAATACACTTTCTGTACAATGTCGGTTACGAAGATTTTGAGAGATATACGGAGTTTGTGGAAGGGCCTATATATGCAAGCCCCGTGCTGTATAAAGCCAAAGGTTTCGATCCGATGGTCGTTGTGGCGAGCTATTCCGGAAAGGTCTATTTTATAGACGGAAAAACAAGGACAAAAAAGACCGTCGATCTTGTCGAAAAAACCGGAAAAGCGCATCTTATAACCGCAGCTCCGGCAGTCGGCGACATTACCGGCACCGGCATACCGGCACTGATAGTGCAGTCAAACGTTCCCCAGTACGTTTCAGCCATAGACGTAAGTAAATTCGAAGTCTTGTGGACATTCTTCGTAGAGCCTACGCCTCCGGCCGGGATCAAACACAGCGCTTCCCCGGTAGTGGCTGATCTTACCGGCGACGGTATAGGGGATGTTGTAGTCGTTTCGGCAAACGGAACGGTTTTGGGTCTCAAGGGAAAAACAAGCTACCCGTCGGGCGAACTTTTGTGGAAACTCAATCTTCCGGACGGCAAGAGGCTTTTATCGTCGCCTGCCGTTTATGATTTTGACAAAGACGGACTGTCGGATTTCGTGATAGGAACGGAAGACGGCAGGATACTCGTCATAAGAAGCAATCCGAGACGCAAAGAGTTTGAGATAATGGCGGATATAAAGGCCAGCAACACGCCTATCACGTCGTCGCCTGTTATCGGCGATTTGTTCGGCACCGGCAAATTGCAGATACTTTTTTCAAATTCGATGGATTCCCTCCAGGTTGTGAGCACTAACGCAAAGATAATAAAAAATTTAAACGTGTGGCCGATGTTTTTGGGCAGCCCCGAGCATACGGGATTTGCGGGCCTCGGAAATTACAAATCCGCTTTTGTTAAAAAACTGCTCGTCGGAGTCGTAATTCTCGTGTTGTTTTTATTTCTCAGGATCAGATTTGCCGTTGCAAGAAACGCTAGAAAAGTGAAGGTTCAGTTTCTATGAAAATATCATATTACGCGAAAACCGATACGGGAATAGTCAGAAAGGAAAACCAGGACGCTTACGGCGTAAATCAGGATAAGAATTTATTTATAGTCTGCGACGGCATGGGCGGCGGAGCGGCGGGGGATTTTGCCAGCAAATGCGCCGTGGATGTTATGCTCAAATCTTTTGACAATCTCGGCTGGGACCAGATAAGAGAAATTGTCGGCGTGCCGTACGACGCCGAACTCATGCGTCCGGTCGCTTCCCTCATGCTTGCAAACAGAATGCTCCATAATTTGACGATAAAGTATCCAAAACTTATGGGCATGGGAACCACCGGAGTCGTCACAAAGTTTGAGCCGGAAACAAATCTTCTCCACATATATCATGTCGGCGACAGCAGGGTTTACAGGGTAAGAGGCGGCGTGATAGAGCTTCTTACCAAAGATCATTCAAAGGTAAACGAGCTTGTCGATGAAGGCAAGATGCGCGAGGAAGAGATCAAGACCGCGGAACTGCAGAGCATGATAACAAGAGCTCTCGGCACCGGCACAACCGTGAAAGTAGACTACAAGGCCGTTCCCGTAAGAGCCGGAGACCATTACATAATGTGCAGCGACGGGCTTAACGGAGAGATAGAAGATTTCGTAATAAAAGGAATAGTCGATATTCACAAAGGCAACCTTGCTGCGGTTGCAAACGAACTCATAATAGCCGCAAATAACTCCGGCGGCAGAGACAATACCACGGTCATCGCTCTTAAAATAGACGAAGACGGCAGAAACTCTTCGACGCCGGCATTATACGCCAACACCGTTTTGACGCTGGGCGACGAGACCCACGCGCAGGGCGCCGCCGAAGATAAAATTCTTGCGAAGTTCAACAGATTTTTTGACTTTTCGGTCCCGAGGTCGGCAAAAGAGAATGATGTTTTTGCAAATCCGGTTGTCATAGCGGTACTAACAGTGGCTGTCGTAATCGGGGCGATCTTTGCCTTCTCTCATTTTTTCAACAAAAAAAGTAAAGATTTTTCCGAGCTTACGGGAAATGTTTCGGGAATATCTCTCGAGATACGCACGCCGATAGCGGAACGGACAGCCCAGATTTTTGCCGCGACGGATAAGATTTCAAGGCTCGAGCTGCTTAAAGAAACCGTTATTAAAAAAGACGAATATACAGAGCCTCTTGCCAATGTTCAGGTGCTGATAGAGGAAAAAGACGGCAATAATAAGTTTGTAGGGGTTTCTTCCTCTACTCCTCTTGAGATAAAACTGCCGAGAGGCGAGTATACCATGTATCTTACGTATCCGAGATACAAAATTTTAAACGACAACTATTATTTGGCCGATTCCGTTAAACTGACCCTGGAACTCTCCGGAACCCTTGGGCAGAAGACGGTCATAATGCTGCCCGAAAAAATGGGGGAATAAAAGTGTCAGGCAAAGAAAATAAAAAGATCTTGATTATCGACGACGATGTTTCTTTTGTGGATTCCGTAAGCGAAATACTGAAGCACAAGCAGTTCGAAGTCTCAAAAGCGTTCAGCGCAGAGTCGGCGTTCGAGGCTCTTTCTTCGGAAAAGCCGGATCTGATTCTTCTGGACGTGAAGCTGCCCGATAAAAACGGATTTGACGTCTTAAGGGTAATTAAATCCAGCAGGGATTTTTCCGATACTCCGGTTATTCTTATTACCGGAGACATGACGGTTCAGATAGACAAGGGCTTTTCCGAAGGCGCGGATGACTGTATTTTCAAGCCGGTAAACGTCGATAAGCTTGTAAAGGACATCAACAGGCTGTTAAAAAATGATTAAAACTTTCAGGATTGCACTGCTGTGCTCGTTTCTGTCGGCCTTCTCCTTAGGACAAGCATTTGCATCCAATAAGATAAGCGCTTCCGAAATTCCGATGCTGGGCTATGATCCGAACTCCGAGGCCATGGGCGGAAGCATTCTCTCTTTTTCTCAGAACTCACTGTCGTTTCTCGCAAATCCGTCCGCAAATTTCAGCGTCTTGGGAAGCAGACTCGATTTTTCCGGCATAGCCGCTTTTGACGGCATATACGGAGGGGCGGCGGCTTTTCTTATACCTACGCAATACGGCAACATTACCGCAGGATTTTCTTATAATAATTTCGGTTCCGCGTATGTCCTTACGCCCGACGGAACAAAGCTCACCTACAGCGCCGGATATTATATCAACTATGTCTATCCTTTCGCTACGGAGATGCCGGTTTATACTGAACTCGGCGGAGCGGGCGCAACGCTGAAAGTGTACCAGTTTGCTACGGACGAGGACAGCCAGATGACTTTTGCTCTGGATTTCGGCGCCGCATATTATCTCAATGGGATTTTAGACGGCTTGTGGGCTTCAGCCGTTTTCAGAAATCTCGGGAGTTCCGTGCAGATAGGAGGCGCGGATTCTTTTGACCTGCCTTCAAATTTTGATTTAGGCCTCAGATATGAGGTGCCTATAGACACAAAACTCGCTTTTACGGGCGACGTAATACATATTTTTGCCGGAGACGGCGCGTCCGGCGGCGCGATAGGCGCTGAAATATCGCCGGTTTTTCCGGTGACGCTTAAGATCGGCTATAGAGATTACGGCGACAAGCTAAACGAGGGCATGACTGCAGGTTTATTTATTAACCTGGACTCGTTTAATCTCGGATACTCTTTTGCGGCCATGGCCGACGGCTACTATCCTAAACACACCATAAATTTCGGCTTTATGTTCGGCGGAATCTCAAATGAAAATAAAGTGTTTGACTACTATCTAGGCTATAACTTCAACAGGGCGAAAGAAGCTTACGAGCGGAGAGATTACATAACCGCAAGACAGCAGTTTGAGGAAATTCTGGCGATATATCCCGATCATGCGCCTTCAAAAGAGTATCTCAAGAAAATCGTCTACGATCTTGACACCCAGGACAGAAATCTCAACTTACAAATTAATAAGTGGCTGCGCAGGGCGGATTTGGAGCTGTTCAGAAATAATCTGGTAAAGTCCAGAAACTATTATTACAGGGTTCTCGGCATAGATCCGGAAAACGCCGAAGCCGAAGCCGGACTTTCAAAAATAAGCGCGAAGCTTGCGGAAGTCGAAGTGCGGGAAAACAGAAAAAAAAATAAAGACAAAATAGTCGCGCTCTGGAGCGAAGCCATGCAGTATTACAATGACGGCAACTTCGTCTTTGCAAAAGATAAACTGAAAGAACTGCTGGACATGGATCCGGAAAACGCCGGGGCTCTGCAATACATGGCTGCTATAGACAAGCAGGTATCGAAAGTGACCAACATGCAGGCCGATAAACTGTTTACGCAGGGCATGGATTATTACAACATAGCCGACTACGAAAGAGCCGCGCAGTACTTCAACGCGGTTTACGCTTCGGATCCCAGCAGGACCGACGCAAAAGAGTATTACGAACTGTCCAAAAAAGCTTTGAATCTTTCATATACGGAGCTTTCCAAAAAGGCAGCCGCGGATCAGAAGCAAAAAACAAGGCTTGCGGACAAAGACGATTCGGTGCTTTCCTCAAACCAGAAAATTCAAAAAGAGATGGAAAACGCGTATAACCAGGCCGTAGAACTCTACAATAAAGGCCGGTATGACGAAGCGCTGCACGCGTTTGTAGCCGTGAGGGAAAAAGCCGTCAGCAACAGCTACTATGATCTGAACCAGTCCATAAAGGACTACACGGCAAAGATAAAGGATATAATCGCCGACAAATATTATAAGGAAGCGCTTGCCCTTATACAGAACAATAAGCAGGACGAGGCTATTGAAAAGCTAAATAAAGCTCTCGACTATAATGAGAAAAACGCCGCCGCTCAAAGGGAAAAAGAGAAAGTAATGAACGATCTGGCGCAGAAGTACTATGACGCCGGCATAAAGGCTTACGCCGCCGGCGACAAGAAAAAAGCAATAGGACTGCTTGAAAAATCGCTGGAATATAATCCGAATAAGGCTGAAACGAACAAGGCTTTGGACAGAATAAAGCTTATAGGGGGATAAATGTCCGAATTCAGAAGAGACCCTATCATCGGAAGATGGGTTATCATAGATTCGTCGAGAGCTTTCAGCAAGATGATGCCGCCGGCCGAATCATATCCCAAAGATATCTCCAGATGTCCTTTTTGTCCCGGAAACGAAGCCTTGACCAGAAGAGAAATACTCGCTTACAGCAGCGATCCCAAAAGAATCCCGAACGACAAAGGCTGGAATATCAGGGTGATACCTAATAACAGGCCTGTCCTTGAAATCGAAGGCTCGCTTAAAAGGCGCGCGGAAGGCATGTATGACAGAATGGACGGCGTAGGCGCGCATGAGATAATAGTAGAAACACCCGACCATTACCTTAAACAGACGGAAGCTACGGCGGATAATTACGAGGCGGTTTACAGAGCCGTGATAGACAGAATAAGGGATCTGAGAAACGATACGAGGCTTGAATTTATATTGGCTTTTAAAAACTACGGACTTGCCGCGAACGCGACGATAGAGCATCCGCACTCGCAGCTTATAGCTATGCCGATAGTCCCGAAAAGAGTCAGGGAAGAAGTAAACGGCGGCAAGAATTATTTTCTGTACAAGGAAAGATGCGTTTTCTGCGATACTATTTCGCAGGAGCTTTCTTCCGAAGTAAGAATAGTGTGCGAAAACGACATGTTTACGGCGATGTGTCCGTTCGCTTCGCGCTATCCTTTCGAAACCTGGATTCTTCCGAAAAACCACTCTTCGGATTTCGATTCCATATCTGCTAAGGAAGTCATAAGCCTCTCGCAGATAGCCAGGATAGTTTATGGAAAGCTCGGCCGCATCTTGGACAATGCCGCGTACAGCGCGCTCATACATACGGCTCCGCTTAAAGAACGCAACCTGGAACACTACCACTGGCATCTTGAAATAATACCCAAACTTACCAAAACCGCAGGATTTGAGTGGGGCACAGGTTTGTACATCAACCCCGTCTCTCCGGAAGACGCCGCAAAGTATCTGAGGGAAAACGAATGAATATATTAATGGTTGCGTCCGAATGCGTGCCTTTTGTAAAGGTAGGCGGCCTTGGCGACGTGGTAGGCACTCTCCCCAAGTATCTTAAAGCTTTGGGACATGACGTCAGAATAATAATCCCGAAATACCGCTCGATAGACGGAGTTAAATACAATCTCAAGACGCTTCCTTACAGGCTTCAGGTATGCGTCGGCAAAGAAACCGAAAGTTTCAGGATTAAAACGTGCGAAGCCGAAGGCGGAGTAATCGTATATTTTATAGAAAATATGCGCTACTTTAACCGCCCCGGCATTTACGGCGACCATGGGATGGATTACGGCGACAACAGGGAAAGATATATCTTCTTCTGCAGGGCTGCGCTGGAAGCGGTAAAAGCGATGATGTTCAGACCGGACATAATACACTGCCACGACTGGCAGACAGGCCTGATACCGGCGTACCTCAGGACAAACTTCAAAAACGACGGATTTTTTTGGAACACTTCGTCGGTTTTTACGATACACAACATAGCGTATCAGGGCTCGTACGGAGCCGAGGTTGTCGAAGAGGCCGGCTTTTCATGGGAAGATTACACGCCCGATAAACTTGAATTTTACAATACGTTCAACTTTATGAAATGCGGCATAGAGCTTTCCGACGCGGTTTCTACGGTCAGCCCGACTTACGCAAAAGAGATAAAAGAGTTCAACGGCAGGGGAATGGAAATCGTGCTGAACTCAAGGAAAGACGAAATATACGGGATTTTAAACGGCATAGACTACGAATACTGGAATCCGGAGACGGATAAACTCATACCGGCAAATTACTCCCTGAGCGATACTTCCGGTAAAAAACTGTGCAAGGCCGAACTCCAGCGCATATGCGGCTTTGACGTGAGAGAAGACGCGTATCTTTTCGGCTGTGTTTCCAGACTCGACAACCAGAAGGGTTTTGACATAATAATAGACGCGCTGTATAAGCTGAAAGACAAAAATATGCAGTTTGTCCTCCTTGGGTCAGGCGATCAGAATATACAGCGCCACCTGAAAGAAGCCGCCGCGCAAATGCCGAAAACCGTCAAAGCTTTTTTTGATTACGACGAGCCCATGTCGCATAAAATATACGCCGGCTGCGACGGTTATATGATGCCGTCGCGCTTTGAGCCCTGCGGGCTGAGCCAGATGATAGCGCTCGCTTACGGAACGATACCGGTTGTCAACCGCACAGGCGGGCTTTCCGATACGATAGTTTATTAC
>Ga0123357_10006426_pt1 | contig 14338 bp, 10 predicted proteins | sample TergutEmb28metaG_FD_89873 | JGI IMG/M metagenome (GOLD analysis project Ga0123357, IMG submission 89873) | Embiratermes neotenicus P4 segment gut microbial communities from Petit-Saut dam, French Guiana - Emb289 P4 | ecosystem: Host-associated > Arthropoda: Insects > Digestive system > Gut ...
GTAATGCAATTTTGACCTCCTGATGATGAGCACATGTGCTCGAAACACGTAGAGGCATGAAATAAACTTACTGTAAAACAAAAATTGTGTGCATCAAGTTGGTTAATTACTGAGATAAATATAGAGTGCTTTGTGTTGACGACTTACATTGCTTACGAGAGATGAGAGTGTTTTGTTTATTAGATAGAAACCGAGCAAACGAGGTATGCTTTCGGTAGCAGTCCCACGCCATTTTAAAATAAATTTGCCGTACCCTTTTGTGGCTAAAATTATATGTTTGCTAAAGGAAAGTAAATTTACTGAGATGTTTAGTTTGTCACCGATAAAAACAAACGACAAATTCCAAACCAAATGTTCAGAAGTTCTCACTACTAGCCCGCATTAATCCAATCAGGAATATTCAAATCTTCTTTACTATATTATTCAAAGTTTTCTGTTTCATTTATTTGTTTTCTGCTATTGGAATTTTTGACCAATTTGGCAGTTTTCCTCTCTAGTCCCGCAGTCCAACGTAATTTAATTAGAAACCGATTCTCTGTCCTTCGAGATTGGTTTCCATCCTGGAATGGGATTTTCAGCCTAATTCATTAGGATTCTACAAAACAGTAATGTTAGCCAGTATTCCGTTAACGTAACGCCATGTGGCGGTAAATAATCGCGAGGAATAATAAACGTGTTTGTTTACAGGCTTGTCAAAGCTGGGTATTAACACCAATAATGTAGCCTCTTGGTAGGAAATAAATATAACAGTACAGGCAATGTGCGTATAACGTAACGTGGAGGCGCTTTCGTTTAACCATTGTCAACACGGAAAACAATAAGCAGTACATAGTCTGAGTTTGTGTGTGTAGCCTTAGTTATCCAGCATGAAATGTGTGTGCGCCCTTTTGCCTTCTGTGGGCTGTCTGGCTCTACCGTATTTTTCCACCTTACCTCATAAGCGGCACAATTAAAAAAAAATTGAACATGAAACGTGTTTCTCATTTTCTCTACAAATTTTATCTGAAATATTTCTCATTCTAAGAAGAAATTGGCGATATTTTATCATAAATATACATAGATCTTTATGTAAAGTGCAGTGAGAGCCATGTTATTAGATGCGGACAGACAGGCAGACATGACGAAGTTAATACTCTTTTTTCGAAATTTTGGTAACATTCTTAAAAATTGGTAGACGAAAAACATTAGGTTTACTTTGAAGATAGTCTGATTACAAAAGTAGATGGTTAGGTGTGGTACCTCTGCGCGGGAGGAAAGTGGAAATATGTTTGGGAGTCCTGAAGGATTCTGGTTGATTCCGAAGGAAGATGCAGCGTCTGGTACTTGCTGGGGACCCGATAATGACATTATCCGAGTAAAGTCTACTTCTTTGTTTGCTTGTCTATCTCGCCACCCCAGTCAGCCCCAAAACCTGGTCTTCCCCCGAACTCAAACTCCTGACGAACACAGTGGTAAGCCAAAGCAAACGGAGATGAGGTGTGAGAGTAACAGAGAGATTAATAAGATAACACGAGTGTGCAGTCTGCGCACTGCCACTGTGACATCGCAGTAATTAAAGGTATGCTGTGTGTGTTGCCTGGGTTTGACTGCCACCGCGCTCCGTACCTATTAAATTCTTGAGGCCTTAAATTCAATAAACTCGTTGTTAGTGGAAGAACAAAAATATTTGCCAATAGCTTCCACGCCAGCAGCACCATCCGTAGCTCTTTTCATTTATCCACCCCCAGCTTCTTGTCATCGCCCTAGAATGCCCCTAGGGAGATCGAATCTCCCCCCTTAAAGCAATGTTTTAAGCTAGACACACTGGTGTTATACATTTCTTTTACAGCTTATCTATTTACCAACAGGCACTCTTCAGAGTGAGGGAGACGACCGGAGATATAGCTGTCATTTTTAGGCTCATTAGCAAAATTTCGCAAAGCGATTATTAACTTCGTAATATCTGACCGTCTGTCCGCCTGTCTGTCCATTCGCATGGAACAACTAGGCTCCCACTGGACGAATTTTTATCAAATTTTTTATTTGAGGGTTTTTCGAAAATCTGTCGAGAGAATTCAATTTTAGTTAAAATCGTACAAGAATGGCAAGTTCTCCACATGACGACCTGTGTCAATGTATGACAATATTTGGCTGCAGTATTTTTTAGAATGAGAAACTTTTCGGACAAAAGTTGTAGAGAAAACCGACACACACATTTTATGTTCAATAAATTTTTGGTCGAAAGTCGTTCCGTTTATGAGATAATGTGGAAAAATATGGTAGAGCCAGACAGGTCACAGAAGGCAATAGGGCACATGCGCATTACATGCTGGATAACAAAGGCTACAGACACAAACTCAGACTATGTAATACTTATTGCTTTTCCACGGCGAAATTGGTTGCAGGAACGCACCTCGACGTTACGTTATATATACATTGCCTGTATTGTATTTATTTCGTACCAAGAGCCTACATTATACGTCTCAATACACAGCTTTGACAAGACTGTAAACAAATATGTTTCTTCTTCCTCGCGATTATTTGTCTCCACATGGCATTACCTGTGTTTTCATAAAGAGAGTTGAGATTCTTACAGAGACGTTACTGACGGCTGAAGTCTTCAGGGTTGTTATGACTTCGGCTGGTAATTAGTTGCGGACGTTTCGAAAGCATTACGAGATCTAAAAGCTGAAAAAAAAAAGCAGGAGGCCGCGGGTTTGTATTGCCATAGAGGTGTAGAGACAAATATAGAGATGTGAATTGTGTCGTGTGCAATGCTTTAAGACATGCTTATCTGCACTATTTAGTGAAGTCAAGTGATGGCAGTAACGATATGGGGCACACTTCGACTGTGAAATCCATTTATCGGCCTTGCAAGCTAAACAAATTTAACTTTAGTATAAGGGATTTCAAATATCACAAACGGTTTCGTAGTGTTGCCAGTTCCTTGAGCGTCATAACTTGATATTCGTCATCCTTTTCAATGCTATTAACATCACCTTTGATTTCATTAAAATTTCATTTGGTTTTCTTTTACATTCGTGTAAACACATTTTTCAGAGCGTTAGACATTATTATAAATACAATTTATTTGTATAATTGAAGCCTGAAAAGGATGAAAGTGTTTTTCAACGCAATGCACTGGATTTCCGAAACAGCATTACTTTTTGGAAGGTTCCCAGGCTTCGACAATTTTTCCTTCTGGTATGGAGCATTGTCAGAATGATATTGGCTCAGAGACAAACCCGACATCGTGTTGATTTGTCCGTCACAAATCTCGTACGTTTGGCCTGGGATCGAACCCGGCCTTCCGTGGTGACAGGATCTGTCTAAATTATATGCAATGGTGGGTTCCTAGAGAGCAGAGAACACGGTCCGTATGAATCATAAAGACAGATTTCTGTCCCTTTTGTTAATGTCATAATGTAATACGCTTTCGAATAATCAGTTAGCTCATGTCATAAGGCAAAGCGACTAAACATCGGCCTGTCAGAAAGTATCAAACGTCTTGTGTCATGTAGCCCACTTTAGTGTCTGACTGCTAGCTGGCCGTCCAGGGAATTGGGGTTTCATTCGCAGCATGGGGCGGACAGTTTTCTCTCTGCCACTGTATTGCTTCGGTCCGTCCCATTCTCGTGTTCACCAAGTATCGAAGCCTTCAAATGGTGTGGTCAAGCAGTTCTACTGACCGCTCGCCTCCACCTAACGTCAAAGGTTACCAAGAAACACCGGATCCGTACTTCCACTCCCGTATACGTCATTCGTGGCGTGTTTAGTTAGTGAAGCACAAGTCATCTTCAGGTTCTTAGGCGAGATTGCGAAAAGCGACCATTAGCTTCGTCATGTCTGTCCGTCCGCCCGCATGGAACAGCTCGGCTCCCACTGGAAAGATTTTCATTAAATGTTATATTTGAGCTTTTTTCGAAAATCTGTCGAGAAAGTTCAAGTTTCATTCGAGTATGACAAGAATAACAGGTACGTTACATGACGACCTATACACATTTACAATCATATCTCGCTGAATTCTTCTGAGAATGAGAAATGTTTCAGACAAAGTTGTGGAGGAAATCAAAACACGCGTTTTTTGTTCAATGAATTTTTTTTCGACAATCATGTTTATGAGGTAATGCGAAAAAATGTGGTAGAGACAGACAGACAGCCCACAGATGATAATATAATATGGCGCATGCGCTGTGCGTGCTGGATACCTAAGGCTACAGACACACTTAATATTTTCTGCTTTCCACAGCCACAATGTTACGCGAACGCGTCTCCCTGTTACGTCATAAGTACATTGCCTGTCTTGATATAGCACCCTTTATTGTAAGAAAGGTAATAAAGAGTCGCGTGTCGGTTTCAACTTACCTTTACCTACAGCTTGTTCAATTCAGTACAACAATTATGAATTACACACATATATATGTGTGTCAGTGAACCTTATTCTGAATAGTGAAAGGCAAATAGTTTAGGCAGAGGGCCGTATCCTAAGCACCACATGATTGATGCTCCAAGCGTTTTCAGTTTATAAGAGATATTACACTCAACATGAATATTTTCGGACATGTATTCCGTTATCTTCTTTCTGTATCTGGCACGGTGACGTATCTTTCAACGCTGAAGACGCAGATATGGTAGGAGCGACGAAATAGGAAAAATGGGGGTTCTCTAGTACTGCTTTTGGCACGTTAACTCGCAAGAATAGAAATTTGATTGGCCTGTTATGTGGAGTGGACATTGTCATAACACTGCATGTCATCTCTGAAGTTCCAAAATATGTCCTGCTCTGCTTGAAATCCTCAGGCACTCTTGTTCTGCCATACTTTATGCGAAATTCTTTAGAATAATGTAATAATAATAATATTCCAGTCAATAACACGACAATATATATATATATATATATATATATATAGTGAACAGTATTAAAAATTCGGCGACATGTTTCGGTTCAAAGGAACCGTCATCAGGACTAATAAGAAAACACAGTGCTGGTACATTCAGAGTGCACACACTACCAGTATACCAGAAATGTGCTTTCATATTTGGCCTGATGATGGTTCCTTTGAACCGAAACATGTCGCCGAATTTTTAATATTGATCGCTATATATATATATATATATTGTGTTATTGACCGGAATAAATTATTATATTGTTACAATACACAACGGGATGGCTCCTATAAAATCTTTAGAATAATCCACAGTAATACTAATATCAATGCTAATCTTTGTTTTCTTATCATTGTGGGGTTACGTCACGTGGGCCTATTGCTGTGTATGTGCAACTAATCCTAATGAAATGATACTGAACACCATCACATGGCACCAGTAGCTCCTGTGTGAAGTTGGTTCAGCAATTCTATATTCACACATCACATTATTAAGATTCCTTTTCTTATCTGTTTTTCGCACCCATCCAGACCGGCTCTGGGGCCCACCCAGTGTCTTCTATAATAGGTACCGGGTCTCTTCCCCGGGGATTAAGTGGCCGAGGCGTGGCGCTGACCACCCACCACCATCTAGCGCCGAGCTTAGAGAAAGAGTATAGCTGTGCTTCTATTCGTCCTGTAGAATTCATGGCCTATTCTAGGGTAAAATTTATTCTTATTTCAGAGCGCCAAGATTCAAAGCGAACGCGGAGGTATGGGATTGATAGCAGGTCAGTTCGTGTGTGATTTGTGGCGGTTAAATTGTTGCCAGGATATGTTTTCCTCCGTGTCTTTCGGTTCTGTCCCTACAGTATCATTGCACCAGAGCTCTGTACTTAGATATCATTCGCCTGCCACCGTCGTTAATAAAAGGACCGTCTGTCTTTCTGTCGCATTGTTAAAATTGAAACATTATGAACTGGTTATCGCTATACTTTCGATTGAATGCTCTTATCTCAGTAGTTTCGCTCATCTAATTGTTAGTGAAAATCCTATAAATTGGAACGAATTACTGAAAATATACATTAGTAAAATTATTGAACTGGTCACTATTGAAATGACTTAAATCGAATATTTGCATGCAGATAATCATAGTATATTTTAAGCCATGTTGTTCTCTCTGACCCCGCGAACTCGCATAAAATCACACTTTTTATCATTTGGATATGCCCGTGCGAATAATTTGCACGCACAAACAGTAAGGTATTGAGTCGACAAAAATTACATCTTTGTCTTAATATACTTTAAAAATTGTACTTCTAATGCTTGATGCTGAGTAATTTCTTTAGCATATCAACCAATCTTAAGCAACGTGTAAATAAGAAACAAAACGTTCAAATCGTGAGTCCTGCTCCAAGCGGAGGCCAAGAGAAGTACACGAAATACTTCAGCTTCCCTTGGTCTCCGCTTGAGGCACAACTTTCGATTTTTAACGTCACATTTTTTGTTTAACCCACTAAACACCGAGTTAAATCTCATCTGCCATCTGCTGGCATTATTAGAAACTCACCATATTCTCCACGTTAGCAGGATAAGGGTTAAACCCCTTTTCTTGAGAAGGAATTAATAAAAACGAAAGAGAACGCCATCAATGCAGAATCACAAGCTTTAAAAATGTCTGTCTTGAAAAGATCCTTTCAATAGAGCAGCAGATCACGATGTGGCAAACAAGCCTAGCCATATTAATACATTTGAATAATACATGGCCCGGTACAAATGCCAGACAGCTCAGTTACAGTGGACTTTCGGTTTTTTCCGGTCAGCCTTTCTCAATTACAGCATACGGAGTGCCGTTCTCCTGGAATGTGGCGTCGCGCCATTGGGTTATCAGAACCAAATATTTCGAGATAGCCTAGCGGTCTCTTCTACAAAGGTCATATTTCCAGTGACATTTATTGGACATTTGACCCTTGAAGATGTGACCACTAAACTGTCTCGAAACTTCGACCACCAATCACTAACCGAGGGGTACCGCATCCCAGAGGAACACAGACCTCAACTATAGGCCTACCGTTGCGGAAGTCTAAAGCACTCGCAAAAGAAGATTGTTGCCTCATACGAAGTTACAGCTCCAAATTAAACTGCTATTATATTTCATCACGGTAAACTGTGTCGTGTTGAACAGCAGCCTGTAATTAATAAAGTGCTCTTTACATTTCTCTAGAAGAAGTACAGAATTGAAATTTAAATATAAGAAACTTGTTTTCACATAATCGTTTCCACGTTCCGTCGTAGAGGCATTACTCTTACAGTGTTTCTTCATTTCGTCGGGTTCTTGCATGGGCATCACTTGAGATAACAAACAGAGCTTCGCGATCAAGCATGATGATTATGTGAGATACTGTATTCTCACTGTGATGACTGTGAAGATTGCTGCATCTTGGGATGTGACGTACAGAGACATTTAGGCCTCATGTCCAATAAGCCAGTAATATATCTTGTGATAATTTTATGCATTGTTTGTGTCGTGGTTCTTATTGTTTTCTCCAAATCAGTCATAAATAATAAAACTTGCAAGAAGCAGTGTGAAGTGCAACGCTGCTGGGCTGTTCCTAACAACAGTGTCGCCATTCTGTGTTCCATAACCGTAGAAACTGCTATTCGAGCAGTTGATTTGCACATAATGCTTTTCTTTCGAGTTTCATTTTTCTATCCCCGTTTGCAATTTGAGTGTCATCTGTTCTGTACAGGGTGAGGCGCTGTCTCGCCCGTCAAGTGTTCCTCGTGTCGAGATATACAAGGCGCCGTCGGATTGGCCTAATTGTGTGGTGTCTGTCAGAATCTTGTACTGGGTTAGGTCCTCGTTCCTCAGGCGCCCTCTTGTTCAACTTGACTCAACCAAATCCGCGTCTTGACAAAGAAAGAAGCCTTTCCTTTCTCTTTTCTCTTCTTCAACTCACATCTGACCTGTTCTTTTCCCAACACGATCCCAGCCGCTAACGAAACTAGTAGTTAGTTTCAATTTTTACAAATGCTTACTTGACAAGGCAGTCTGGCTCGCGGTTGAGGTTTTGGTAACAAGGTGTCTCCAAAGAAACAAGGATAGGAATTGGATAAGAAAGCTAAGGAAAATGGGAGAAGGGCTGCAGAAGGATGAGGGGCTAGATAGGGGGAGGAAGAAGAGTTGGTGGTTGTTTTATATTGACTGGATAGGACCAGGGAGTGAGAAGGGATGGATCCGGCGGCTCGCCACTCCGAGCCACAGCTGTACCAACTTTATTGAAACGCATTAACCCGGCCAAGAAACGTAGGACCAATTTATATGATAATGAAGACTGTTGCAACACGCTTTATGCAACTAGATACAGAAAAAAATAACTCGACTTCATGTTACTCGAATTGATGATGGGCTTCCAACGTTTCGTTTCAGCCTGGAACAGACTAATCTTCCTCAGACCGGGGTACCGGCGAAACGGTCGGCGTCACGCACCATGTCTTATTATTTATACAATCAGTTTGACTTCCCACGTCAGGAACCGAATGTTTTGTTATGTAATGCCAAGTTATTACTTTTATTAATTCAGTAAACTAGACTAAAGATTCCACTTACTATTGAGGCCCAAAGCGTGTGGAAGCAACATTCCGACACAGAGCCCAGTTCTCGTGTTCTTCTCCTGAAGGTTCGCTTGTCTAACGACAAAGAACCAGCCCATAGTTCTTGACAACAAACAGGCACGTTGTGGTCTCAGTAGATCGCAATTTCCCTTACCTTGTTGTCCACTTGGGCTAATTTTCACACCAATTTCATGTTGCTAATGCTTCTACGGATGACTGTAAACGGACCGTCACTAAGTTCGTCCCAGTGGAGACATTTTGTTAGTTTTTGTCTTCGGTTTGTGACCAACTGCTTCATTATTCGTCAATTAGTCTTCAAGATCACAAAGCGACGATGTCTTCTACGTGAACATTCAAATTCTTTAACACGCACAGGTTCATTTGTCTGGTATTTCATGTTCCAGCAGAGATGTTGACTTCATTCGAGTGCTCGAGCTCTGTGCTTACTCGTACAACGTGTCATTCATCGAGATCAAGACAACTATATATATATATACACACACAATTCGTCAACCGGCAGTCCTTAGATTCGCTCCGCAGTAACCACGAATAGTATTTGTATCGTACGGACTTCGATAATCGAAGTGTTGCTGGAGAATACAGCAGCCGCTCATATGTTCAGCGTACTGAGTACTCCGCCTCCACATCTGTAAAGGAACAGGAAAAGGTTTACAAGAGTCTCCTACTGAGTCAGATGAATCCAGTCCACGCCTACAAATTCCATTTCATTTAACACATACTAAAATTTTACCTACCATCTACTTCTAGGTTTTTCCGTTTATTTTACTTCCTTTAGGTAAATCATCTAAAATGCTGTGTGTGTTCTCATGTCGCCCCACGCGTGCTGCATGCATCACTTGTCCCGTCATCTTCAGTTAGTTTACCCTTACGTGTGGTGTACAGTAGTCTCACACGGTATTTCTCACCGTGCAGTTTTATCCAATTTCTATTAACTCCTCAAGCTTAAGTCCTAGTATTATCCCTAATAAAAACTGCCTATTTTATATATGTGTTAATACGAATTTGATGTCGTGTTTAACTTATACAGCATCCAGATACGGAATGGCTTTAAAGGCTACACGAAGTGACAACTGCCTGTCGAAATAAACAGGAAGCTTTAGTCAGCCGCTTCTCTTGAATTTCAAAATCATGAGTAGATGTCTTGATAGGAGGTCAGTTTTAAAGATCGTTAAACATGAAACATTATCATGTCGTTTCTTCATACCTTCTGTACGCATCTTGGATAGCTAAGAGTGGCAGAAAATAATCGTATCTCTGCATACACCCTCTGTCAGCATCTTAGATCGGAAGGAAATAATCATATCACTTCATTATGCTTTCTGTAAGCATCTTTGATCGTTGAGTAAAAAAAAATAATCATACCTCTTCATAATGCACTGTATACATCATAGATTGCAGAGTGTGGAAGAAAATCATCATTCCTTTCATTGTGCCTTCTATGCGCATCTTACTTTGCTAAGTGTGAAGAAAATGACCATACCCCTTCATTGCTCCTTCTGGAAGCAACTTCGATCGCTAAGTTTGCAGGAAAATAATCATACCTCTTCATTTTGCATTCTATACGCATGTTAGATCGCTATGTGTGGACGAAAATAATCATACCTCTTCATTGTGCCTTCTATAGGCAACTTATATCACTCTGTTCGGAATAGAGCAATCATACCACGCCATGGTATCCTCTTCCTCCCTGAAACATAATTACTCATGTTCAGTTTGCCTTCTCCTTGTGTTTCTCTGCGACCGTTCAAAAACACATGTACAAAGTTCTCAAAGATATGAGTGCCATATCCACACACATCTTATTCTGGGCACATGGTGCTGTTTGTTCACAAAACTCAGTTATTCTCTTTCATCTGCTGTGAATTAAGGACAAATAATACACATACGTAAAACTAAGAGACATTTTCCATGTTCTGATATCAGGCGAGCATTTTCTGTCAGTCTGTGTCACTGTAACGTCCTGATTGTATGCTGGCCGACGTGAACTGACATGGTCAATCTGCTGCGACCTTGGATCGCTGGTTCATGTCCATGGAATTTTCACCTTCTTTTCTACCAGAAAATTTGCGATATTTGAATTTCGTAACATCACGCCGTTGATCTGACAAATTGCGCAAATTTCTCTACCACAGATTATCACGACTGCCTCATATTTTTTGTGATTTCAAATGAAAATTCCAGTCTTGTTCTCTTTTGTAAAATAGCTTTATAATACGTATCTTTTATTTACTACACCCATATTTGTTGTGTAAAGGAGAATGTATATTGAAAAATGTCGTGATTGTTATAAGTATTTAAGATGGTTGTAATCATTAATATGTCTAGCAAAGTTCGACATTGGTGACAAATCCATTTCCACGTCTTTTGGATTGAGATGATGCTTCAAATGACGCTATATTCTTCGAAGCTAAAGTGACAAGCAGGACTGAAATGGACAGCACAGGCCACCTCCTCTGTTCCCGCAATGCATTCTGTCTGTCACGGCAGCATGACAAATCTAACAACTACCTCCATAAAAGCCTCAAGCATCTCTCCTTCCCCTCGATGATATGGACAGAATAGCCTAGGCGAGCAAGGGGAGAGGAGAGAAATATGGACGAGGCTTCGAGAAGTAGCGAACAAGATAGAGCCCTTCCTTGCATCTGATATCTTGTTTGCCAGTTCTTGTGGTTGGAAACCATTCACTCACCACACAAGAAGATAAGTATTACTTTTTAGGCTCCTGTGCAGCCCCTTTCTAGACATTGTTGATATATGTCTCACATTTTTGCATAAAGAGGTACATTACTGGAACGTTCTAGCTACTTGAGTGAGCTAATCCAAATGTAATCAAAACAAGACAGACAGGCAGGCAAGGGGGTGAGGGATAATATATTGGTAGACGCTGCATCACTTGACACATTTCCTAGCCTGGCCTGTGGTTGGCATTTCGAAGTTATCCCTCGCTTTCAGTCAGATTCCGCTACAAGAGGAAGATGTAAACGTGGATTTAATGGGGGAATCTATCAGCTATGTCAGCCTGAGCATGGCTGTGTGGGTGCAGGGCCAAACGTTGCTTCAGCTTGGCTAGATGGATAGGGTGCAAGAATTGAGCAGTGGGCTCTAATACACAGGTGCAAGTGATGTGGCTGGCTTAGCAACATGGATATTGGATTATGTTGTGTTTCCACCAAAACTGTTAACTGTTGTTTCTTTTTGTGTAAGTTTTTTGAAACAAAACAATCTTTTGGGATCATTTATTTTATGGGCTTTGTCCAACCTTCCATGGTAAAGATAAACACTCAATTTTGGAGGTAGGATCAGTACCCATCCTGAGGCTAAAAATAAGGTTAACACTCAATTGGGTCCAATCAGTGAATGGTTTGCCCAGTGCTTGAGCAGATGTTAATCTTGTTTTTGGCACAGACGGGGGGCCGATCCTGTGTCTGAAATGCAGTGGTTTCTATTTTTAACACTAGAAGATTGATCAAGCCCATAAATTGATTCCAGATGTGGTATACCACCGTCATAACCACACAGAAGAGGGCCATCTGTTCACATTTGTTATCAAAATTTGCAATTCCAGCGCGGCTAGAATAAAATCTGAAAACACAGAGCTAGCTGACCTGTGGCTATGCTATTCTTGCCCTACCTATCTTGTCTAAATTTTGACTACTCTCTGTTTTCATTGCAGACTGCCAGATGCGCAATGTTAACGTGAGAGCAGTCAACTCGAAACGAAGGAAAACACCCTCCTCTCCGTGCTTGTGAGTCTCTTGAGTTGCCACAACTCTCTCTCTCTCTCTCTCTCTTCTGTCTCTCTCATAGTCTGGTTGCGCTTAGAACCCAGCCCCTTAGCAACAGTCTTGACTTGACATGCCTTGATGTCCAGTGGCTTTTTACTTTTGCATGAGCAACCCCTTATCGTTCCTCATGTGTTCTACCCCTTCTTGGCGTGTTGCATCGTGGTGGTCGTGCAGCTGGCGATGGTGTTCTGTCGTGGAAACATGAGCTCTCTATCTCCCCTGTATCGGAACTGTTGCGTTCCTTCAAAATGTGTGTGTGGTCCGTCTCTTCCACTTTCCTCACTGTTCGATCCTTTCCAAACGATAGCCGATGCTGTATTGCGTGTTTTCTGTACTGGTCTGCGCTGCTGGAGCAAACGAGTGGGGGGTAGGAGGATGTGATGCTTGTTTATCGATAACCCACCCTCCCTCGCTGCTCCATTCTATACGAGTGTTGGGTAGGGGGGAATAACAGAATCGGTGTAATAAATTTTTTGACATGAATTTTGGCTGGTACCGGTAATCAATCTGAGTCCTGGCGGGTCTCCTCGTTGTTGCTGTTGTTATTGTTGTTGTTGTTGTTGGTGTTGGCTGTGTATGGTAGTTCTACCCTGTCTCCCCCCCCCTTCCATCTGTGCCCCAAACAACGCACCCAATTATAACTTGAAAACAAGAAAAGTGTTGGCGGTCCCGTACACTCAAAGAGCGGCAAATTAAACATCACCGACAGCTGCTGGCAGACGCTCGCAGCGGTTACTTTGTGGTTACAAGACCGACAGACCTACCTATCCACCTACCTCAATCGCCCAAACACTAAACCTCTCATAGTTTGTCTTGGGGGTAAACAAATATTGGCAGGTAAATTATTCATGGAAAATACGATATATACTCAACATGAAACATTGCATTAAAACAAATGAAAAGGCCCAACCAACTGAGACCTCTTGCACTCTTCTACTGCTCTTACTTGGCATTTCTTTCTGTTTCACTTCCATTTCCAGTCTCTTGCTCTTTCTTTGACTCACAATCCAAAAAAGAGGAAGGGGAGTACTTAACTTGACAGAAATGAAATAACGTTAGTCATTTCTAATCATATGTAACTAACGGTATTCTAAACAATTTACTAAAAACATTTAAAGTTAATTATTTGTAGGGGAACTCAAAGAGAAGGTAGGTCTTAGAAAATTCGATTTTCACAACACTGTTATTCTCCTTATACTGCCAAGTGTTTTGGAAATATACCGCGTGTTTTTTTTTTTAACAGGACATTCGATTCTACTTCACATTAATGTAAATAGGCTAATTACAATCAGCTTCTCAGCGAAATTCTCCTGTATCAGTTCTAGCAAAAAGTGAATTCAGTTTGTTTTAATTACGTAACGGGAATTTACTCAGAAACTTATTTCGTGTTTGCATGAACTGAATTAAAACACGTAAGGTGAGAGTGTTTCAATCTGCGATGGTTTCAGTTTTTTTTCTTTATTGGTAACCCTTTTTTATAGAATGCAGTCATTTTCTGTGTCGTTATTTAGTTGTATGTATTTTGTTCTACTCGTAAAATATTGTTAGAATAAATATATGCAATTATCAGTTTCTAGCTTTTTACAGTGGCCCGACCGTCATTTCGTCCAGTTTTGTAATAGAATGCGAAATGCAAGATAAAACCCCTTCAGTTTACATTGCAGTACTGCAAATGTGACGAGAATCTGATAACTGAACATTTTCTTAACAATTTTATTCCGAAGCGGTAAATTGTTTATTTAAAGCCAAATTTCCATACTTGCATTTACAAGGTACTGTATTTCGTTCTGTCTTGGACTTGTATCATGATAAACAATTATAGCACTGAATATATCCTCTAAATAATGTTCTTGCAAGCGGTAATTGTTTTTAGATTAAAATTGTACAAACTTGCGCGTACTTACCCAAAATTTCGTGAGAACGCGCAAGGAGAGACATCATATAACAGTCGAAGAATAAAAGACCAACTTGATGTCACTTGCTATATTATTTCACTTCTTATGTGCTCAACATGTTTCGGGCATTAATACATCCATCATCAGGAGCTTGCGACTATTCTGTAGAATTACTACA
>Ga0123357_10006427_pt1 | contig 14337 bp, 10 predicted proteins | sample TergutEmb28metaG_FD_89873 | JGI IMG/M metagenome (GOLD analysis project Ga0123357, IMG submission 89873) | Embiratermes neotenicus P4 segment gut microbial communities from Petit-Saut dam, French Guiana - Emb289 P4 | ecosystem: Host-associated > Arthropoda: Insects > Digestive system > Gut ...
ATATGTGGGCCATCTTCAGGTTGTGATTTAACTTACAGAGCAGCTATACAAGATGTGTGGGGTGTTCTTTTAGGGTATTGGGGGTTGGGTGGGGGGAATGAGATCTTGTTTCAATAGTGGGTGCCATGACTTTGGGCTGTTATAAGTGAATTATCATGAGTTGTTTATGTACATATGTCAAAGTAGGTTACTATTCTTATGCTAAGGATATGTTACAAAGATAGTATTGTTATTAATATTGGTGTCAGTGTTATAGTTCATAATAAAATAAATATCATAGTGTCACTTCAGTGTCAGTCAATATTTTCATGTGTTATTTTACATCAAAACTTGTTTCTGCAGGCTAAGCAATGTTATAACAGAGCAGTATTTCCACTGGGTGTGCAGTTTTAGCTGAGGTGGGTTTTTTAGCGGTGGCCCAAGTTCGTGTAATTAGGCAGAATCATGGCATGGATGGGTGCCAATCCAGATGGTCTTCTATATTCTACTGCCTCTTTTTAAGATGGGGATGTCTGTGGATTATGGAGGTGTAGGTCCGCTATCTGTGAATATATAGGAGAGGGCATATAATGAAGTGCGCATAGGCTGCAGTTTCGCAAGCACACCTGACACACAAGCACAGGATTATGAACTATTGCCGATATGTGGACGACATTTTACTAATATTCGTCTCCAACCATACCAGCATAGAGGTGATCCTTGATGACTTTAATGCCCTACACCCAAAACTACAATTCACAGCAGAACCAGAAAGAGATCACACTCTGAAATATCTTGACATCTCCATACACAGAACCCCAACAAACATTAAAACCGCCATATACAGGAAGCCCACATTCACGGACACCATTATCACCTACACCTCCAACCACCCCACACACCACAAATACACAGCAGTCAGGTTACTATTCAACAGACTAGACTCCTACAACCTACAAGAAGAAGAATACTAACATGAGCTAAACATCATCCACAACATTCTACACAACAACGCCTTCCCAATCAAGCCTCATAAACCCCCCCCCCCTTAACCCAACAAGACCAAGAGCACCCCGAACAACCAAGCAAAAGTGGGCCAGCTTCACCTATGTAGGCAAGGAAACTTCCTACATTACCAACCTCTTCAGAAAGACAGAACTCAAAATAGCATTCCACACCACAAACACTACAGGAAATCTACTCTCCCACAAAAACCCCACCCCTGATAAATTTTCACTATCGGGAGTATACAAACTAACCTGTCCCGACTGTAATAAGGCATACGTTGGACAGATTGATAGACGTTTCACCACGCGGTTCAAGGAGCACGAGAAAGCCTTCGGAAACAATAGCAACACATCCAGTTTCGCGAAACACCTTAATGAAGAAGCTCACTCCTTCAGCCCCATGAAATGTATCATGCAAGTACTGCATTGCCATAAAAAAGGTGCCCACTTGAACACACTTGAAAGGTTTCACATCCACACACAGTTTGCCGCAAACAACCACTTAAAAAAAAACCAAACTGTATTTCCGAACGCAATCTTTGATACCCTCATAAAGACCCACCGCCCATAAAACCCCCTCCCTCCCTACCCTAACAGCAAGCAGACCTGAACACTCCAACACAGGGAACCACCACCACACACAAAATAAAATCCAGGCCTCACTACAGTAACCACTCACACCTAAATACCACGCATACCTTACGACAGCTGTGTTATTTTTTTTCTTTTCTTTTCCACATGTGCGACTCTCCTGATTGAAAGTGCAAACACAAGATAGTGATTTATGTAAAATCTGTGAATGTAAAACAAAACTGTGTTTAAATTACGAAACCTTCTCTATATAAAAATAGAACCACACAGATGCACCATGATACAGTGTACTTGTACAACTACGCTACCATTTAGTGTGATGTGACAGTGATAACAGAAGAAATCCCACACGACTCCCGGCCTTACAAACAACAAACAGCACAATAATTGAGTAAGTAAAATTTGCTACTCATTCAGAAACTAGCTTGCGAAACTGCAGCCTGTGCGCACTTCATTATTTGCCCTCTCCAATATATTCACAGATAGCAGACCTACACCTCCGTAATTCACAGACACCCCCACTTAAAAAGAGGCGGTAGAATATAGAAGACCATCTGGATTGGCACCCATCCATGCCACGATTCCGCCTAATTACGCGAACGTGGGCCACTGCCAAAAAACCCACCTCAGCTAAAACTGTACACCCAGTGGAAATACTGCTCTGTAGAAACAAGTTTTGATGTAAAATAACACACGAAAATATTGACTGACACTGAATTGACACTATGATATTACTGCTGGTGTTTTATGAACTATAACATTATAGCATGCTAGTTTTAAGTATATTGACACCAATATTAATAATGATACTATTTGTAACATATCCTTAGCATAAGAATAGTAACTTACATTACCTACTTTGATATATGTACATAAACTAATGGTAATTCACTTATAACAGCCCAAGGTCATGGCACCCACTAATGAAACGAGATCTTGTTCCCCCCACCCAACCCCCAATAGTCTACAAGAACACCCCACACATCTTGTACAGCTGCTCTGTAAGTTAAATCACAACCTGAAGATGGCCCACATATAGGGCTGAAACATGTAGTTGTAATCCTACTGTACTACTAGGTGAAATATAGTTGTGCTCAACTGTATGTGTAATACACAAAAAAATTCGTTGTTAGAGACAGTAAGGTTCAATAGATTACGTTGGTTTGGACATGTATAGAGAATGGAAGAAAATAGAATTCTGGGAACAAGAAGATTGAGAGGTAGGCCAAGAAATAGATGGCAAGATGAGGTGAGAGGGATGGAAGAATGGTTGGTAGAGAAGAGTGGCAGGAAAAATTACACAACAGAGAGGAATGGAAGACGCTTCTGAGAACGGCAAGGAATCATTGCATTCTGCACATGCCAATGAAATGAATGAATGAATCATAAGCTTTCCTCCACATGAATGACATGTCTGTCTTCCATTCATGATCTTAATAACGATTACTTTAGTCTTCTTCTATGTATAGAAGATTTTATTTGAAATTTATTGCTGTAGAAGTTCAATCAAAATTATATTTACTTTAATGCAAGACAAACTGTTTCTTAAAAGGTAAAGACCATGTATTGGTAATATCTCTCTTGTGAGGAAAAGAAATACATACACGATACATGTGTGGACAGAATTATTATGTGTCTGGTGGGAGTAGGTTTACATATAAGAAATTAATATTTTACCTTGGTGGGAAGTTCATCTGTGCATGAGTGAATCATGTTCCCTTATTAGATGAGATACATTTTATTGTTGCTTTGTCTCAACATAATATTAATGGCATGCTTTACAAGACTGGGAGTCTGCACAACAGGAAAGTGGGCTTTATGAGATTAAAAAAAAAAAAACCTTGTTTTTTCAGGCATTGACAGGAAAACTCTGGCCAAAACTGAAGAGGAGTGTGATGCTTTAATGAAACTGTCTCTGGATGAAGGTTTAGCTGTTTCATTTTTGAAGGAATCTCAAAGCAGTGGAAGCTCAGATTCTGAAGAAGAAGAAGATGCATTTCATGTCTTGGAAGAAATGAACTCCAAGCAACAAAGGAGAGACTCTGTACAAAGATTGGTTAAGTCAAGGCATGACGTTCATAATTCAGACTGAGGTCCAGTCAGGGCTGGTCAAAGTTTTGACACCCCAGGCAAATAAATTTCTGCTTTCACCCCAATCCGTTTCAGTCTTTACCCATGCTCGTCTGCATTTTACACTTTTTTTCGGGAAGCTCAAAATTTAGAGCACTAAAACAAAAAAGTTTAGCCTGTGAAATACAACAATTTCCAACTGGTATACACATTTAATATTAACAAAAGCACAAAAACATTTGGGGGTTGAAACTTATACTGTAGTAAGAAGAAACATTAATGTCTTCAGGTGTGCGAAGTTCCTCAAAAGCTAAGAAAAGTATTGCCAATTTCATACAGGGAATGGATTGTTTCAGTCTCAGCAGCACTCACTCAGTATTTTAATAAGATGGTGAAATCTTAATATTTCGCTATGTTGCTTTCAATTGAAATCAGTGCAGACCCCAACCAATGATACTGAGACATGGCTGATCTCAGATAATCCTTAATTAGTATCAATTATAAGAAAATGTGCTCACCACAAGCCAGTGAAACTGGTAATATTAGAAGAAAATGTAATGCTATTGAAATGTTTAGAGTGAAATAAATCATGTCTTGCATTAAATTCCAACACATTTCGAGGAGATGTTTTAGGATTTATCAGCTCAGGTAGCACCATCAGTTCATTGTAAGTTCCTGCTCTGCCTAATTTTGGCAGCATTATCAAAACTGAGTGTTAATTGTAGGTCCTGGCAGTATTGCATAAGGTCTTCTTCAGAAAATCCATTTTCACTATTTCCAGCTTTATACAAACATTTGGAAGTATTGCCATAACCATGCAGCAGTTGAAATATCTCTTTGATAGAAGTTACAGCAGCATCCAAAATACAATAGAAACATTCAACTTGAAATCTTTCTTTTGGATCACGAATAGGATCACATGACCTTCATAACAGAAGTTGTGAGGATGGGTGGATTGTGTAAGTGCTGAAATTGGTTGAAAATCAAGACCTTCTGCTTTTATTGCTACTTCTTTGATGGTTCCTTCAAGTGCTTCTTGTGAACAGTGATGTTTTAAATATCTGTCTTATTTAAAACTGTCTGTGTTTTGGAAATATCTGTGGTTACATTGCTGGACACTGTATCTGTCCTTTCCTCTCTGGACCTGGCTTGGTAACAGCTCTACACTGTTTCATTCACAACTCATCAAGCAGTTGATCGTCTCTTTCCAAGGAATATTTATGTGGGGACTGGGAAGATGTAGCCTAAGAAGTGATATAAAGAGACCAGTGAATGATGCAGGAAGGGATGGTTTCTGAGGAGGGTCTGAGAGAAACACAGGAACAGATGCTGGCAAGCGTGCAGGAGAGCTTGAAGTCTGAGAAGTACAAGAAGAAATAAATGAAGAATAGGTCAGTTATGTAAGCTGGAAGTCTGGAGTGTGAAGCTTTTCTGAAGTTTACTAAAACGTGGGAAGTAGTAAAATTTGTATTATGTTCATACGATGCTGATACTTTCTTCGGCCTCAATATGGCAGCTGTCACAGTAGCTTTATTGTTTACGTAGCCTGTATGTACTGGGAATTTTATAATCCATTTCTCCACAGTTCAAGTTACCTGATTTCATAGCATTTGGAAAGTGCTGACGTTCAGCTTCTAAGTAGGCCTTGCACCTTGGATGTTGGAGTGAATACAGAACAAACCAGACATGCTTGAGTGGTCATTCATCTTCACAACAGGTGGCATAGTGTGTTGCTGTTGATGCACAACAATTTGAATATGTCTCACAGCAGATTTAAGGAATTAATCAAACAGTATAATGCTTGGCAGATTTATGTATGAACATTTGTGACATCTGTGGAATAGGACATCTCTCCCTCTTGAAAATCTACCAGTTTAACCATCATAAATAGGACACATGTTAATGTAACATTTTTATTACAAATGATTTAACTGTCTTCTTCACTTCGTGCACATCCTCCAAAGATACCTGTATAAAGGAATTACATACAGATCTCTTTCATCTGGTATATATTTTTCATAAAAATTGTACAATACAACAAAGTAATAACATTCCACTTTTTAAATGTGTATAATAGAGTGCTACATCTTTTAACAGTACTCATCAGTCTTTTGAAACTTGCCAGTTTCTAGTTTCTTGTAAGTCACATATATTACAGCGAAGGTATCAATTGGGTACTGCTATCAATAACTGACCATTGTTATTAATGCCAAAAACTTGAGGTTCCTACGAAGAATGCCCATCTATTTTTGCCACTGTCCAATTAAGTCAAGAAAAAAGACATATTAAATCAGGGCCAAAATATGAAGCCACTGTCAGCCACATGTTATCTAACATGCTGCCACATTAGGCACACCTCTTCTCTCACAAACTCAGTTGCCTTCTCCAATGTAACTTAATACCTGATACCCAATGGTGGCAGTTCTTACTGACAGTGTTCAGGCTTCATCATTCCTTGTTTGATTTCCATTTCTGACTGACAAAGGTGCTGTCAGTTATAGAAATGGGGTGCTGTTCCCATCTCCATATGTTGGAGAATTATCACTGTTCTCTTAAGTGTTGCATATTCACCTTTTCCATACATACATGATAAAGTACACAACTATATATAAATAACTGTTCATGAAAGCACATATATATGTTTTGTCTATATGTATAAGAATTTTAATAATATTAAGATATGTATGCAGTCTTATAAATGCTTTTGAGGTGAAAGCTATTCATACAGTTTGTCAAAATATTTTTTCATGTATCGACACAAGTACTTCTTTACAGTGGCATGAATTCCCTTTTGGGTTTTGTTACCAAGGTAACTAAATTTTCATTACTTAGATCTCACAATATAATTAACTGTGTGTGAATCAACATTGAAGTGAAATTTATACTAATGAATCTTATAATGCGTAAGGATGTTTACCACGGAATACAACTTAACATTTGATGTGTAAGGAGTCTTAATTGATTTAAGTTTTTACAGCATTATTGATGAAGGTTAAAGTTTTTTTGGGCGGGGGGATATCACATGTCGATTGGTAGTTAGTTACTGGTGTTTCAAAAGAGCTTGCCACCTTCTTCACTTCAAGGTAGTCTAGGAAAAGTGAATTGTGTGGAACAAGTGGTGCATTATGTAGGGAAGTTGTGGGTTTAGTGATTGGTTTAGTGAGCCAACAGGAGAAACAGTGTTGTGGAGTGGGTGGAGCTGTGGGAAGGACACATTAAAGGAATAAGGAGCAAAAAAACAAAGAAATTAAGTAGGAGGGGAGCCAACTGAAAAAGATCCGTCAACCCTGTAAAAGGCCACATGCCAAAGTTGTGTATCCTAATGGGGAGGGTTTCTCCATTCATTCAGGGAGTGGATGAGACACCATTTTTTCTGTGCAACTCACTGTTCTTGGACTACCATGAAGATGGTGGCAGAAAGCTCCAAAATGTGGGTAGCTGATTACCAGTAGACATGGTATCACATCCTATGGGACTGTAATGTTCAGAAATATTGTTTGCTTTTTGCTTGACATGTGTTGTCCTTTGTTCATACATCTTCAGGGATTTCACACTATAATAATGATGCAACCTGAGGTTGAAATGTAATTTAGGTGCTTTAAACAATTGGTATGGTAACATCTGGGAGGCCCACATTTAATCCCAGGCCAGTCCATGTATGAGTTGTGGTGGACAAAGTGGCATATGGACAGGTTTCTCACTGTGTAGTTTGCTTTTCCTCTGTTAGTATCACTCCACTAATGCTCCATACTCATTATTCATCTATCACCAACACTGTATATTCTAGCAATTTACCGCATTGTAAAAAGACACTAAAAGAAAAGTATGGTGAAAGAAAATTAAGTTTTAGAATCAGCATCAAATATTAAGGTGTATTTTTTATATACAGTTAATAATTACTAACAACAGAGTGATAAAGAATATATACAGTTTAAGCCTTGTAGTGTCTATAATGAAGCATCATTGCAGCTGTTCATTGTTTAAAGGTTACCACTCTGCATAATAAAATAATTTCTCTATTAATTACAATAACCATGCAACAAAATTATCTAATGTGGATACTAAACCTGAGGAACAAATGTTTAATAATCGTATCTACATCAAAACCACAGGATGCAAGTACAATAGAATTTCCTTTCATCTGGCACCAGCGGAACTGTGCAGTGATTTCATAAAAATATTATGTAGTTTTTCATTTATCATAGGCTCAGTCACAGGCTTTCCTTCACATTGCATTGCTGTGAAGCACTTTTACAATAAAATACAGCACCTTGTCCAGCTGTGCTACAACATAAGGGTGGGCACCAAAGTGACCTGTGCACTTTGATCATATTCATTTGTGCAGCTGTGCTAATTTGGGCTCTTTTAATGTCTTTCGATTGAAAAGGCCCTTCACACTTTCTCTTGATGCCATAAATGATTGTATTTAATTGGTCCTGTTTTTTTATATCATAGTAGATGATCCTGTCTTGTATGAGGTCACAACCTCTCTTTGGCTTTTGCCACTTCCAAGACTAATTATTTCAAGTTTCTGAGGCATGACCTTGTGGTTTGCTGTCTTTCTTTCTTGGTCACTTGCAGATATAGCATGTAGAAAGGTTACTGGTCCCCTTGAAATGTACATATCTCAGAAAAATGCTACCTGAATAAAATGCAAGACCCATAATCCTCCTGCTTAGGGAACGTCAGACCAAAATTTTGGATAATGGAGGGGATACTCTGTGTCTAAGACATGGATTTCCTGGGCTCCATTACTGTTCATTTTTTATCAGTATGTTCATTCAAATAAACCCCAGCTCATCTGTAATACTACTACTTTGGGACTGCATTTACCATGAAATGAGTGAAGATGTCAGTTACATTTATTACTTGGTCACTTCACTGAAAAAACTGCATAATTCCAGTTTTATATGGCTGTAGTTTCAATAACTTTGATGCTGTTCCCGTAGTCTCTTTTGATACTACCATTTTGCATTCCAAGGGCTTATAAGGGTTACAGCGTGAATATTCAAGCTAAACTCTTGTATTGTGCAACTTTTCTTGTGTTAAGACTATCACTTACATCGCTGTTACCCATCTATTAACATGCCAGTTATCCGAAATTTAGTGACAAGTGTTGTAACAGTGTCTGTGGGGAACTCAAACCCTGGGAAACAATCTTCTGGAATTTCTCTGATATGTGTAACAGACATACTTCACAAACTATTCATATATAGATGTACATGTACATACATGCATATACAGTACTGTTGTATGTCTGTAGCTTCAACACAACAAACTTTAATCAGAAACCTTCAAGTCCCATTCATTTCATGGAAGACTTCCTTATGTGACTAGGGCAATATAATCTTTATCATTACATGCAAGGTTATATCATACCAGAGTGAGGAATTTATTACAAAGTCCATGGTAGGAAATACTTTAAAAATATATAGTGATTGCAGAAAATTAAGCCCTAATAGCAATGCTGGATATAATTTGAGTACAAGAGACTAATTTTAGGAAAAAACAGTAATATTAAAGACACTATAGTTTGAATAATAATTGTCATGCTTTATTACCTGTGACCACTAGAACAATGTTTCTTTGTTAATGCTGAGTACCATAACACTGCTGCTCTGTTAATGCTGAGTACTGTAACAGTGCCACTTTGTTAATACTGAGCATTCTAACAATTTTTCAAATAGTCTGCTTTGATAACCCTCTAAGCACAGTGGTTACCACATGTACCATCTCAAAATTCATAAAATATGCATTTTGTTCACAAAATATATTTATATGTTTTCCATGATTTCTCTGAATGAACAGTAATAATTTGTTGCCAGTGAGGTAGGACTGGATTTAAATAGTATTTACATGAACTCTGGGCCTAAAAAGGTCAAAGCTGAGCACTACAGGAGTTCTACATTGTTAATGCTGAGTGCTAGAATTGTATAACTCTGTTAATGCCAAACACTAGAACAGTGTTCTGTAAATGATATGCTTTCCAGTCCACTGGATACAACAGTTTCAGCAATGCATTAGAGGGAAAATTATGAAACTGAATTATGGTAGTTACATTATCATTTTAAGTACAGTATTTATTTAATCAGAAAGTGGATGTTGAACATGCCCTCCACCTGATGCTTAAGTAATGGGGGGAAACTGTCTTAAGTGCAGTATTGCTGTGGTTCTAATGACAAAGAGAAATTTGGTATAAAATTATGTGTGATTTCAGGCTTCCATCACAGTGCAAATGAAATCTGCATTAGTTTGGGATTTTACACAGTGTAGAATGGTGGTTTCTCGCTGACGTCTCAGGACAATCAGTCCCATCTTCAAGGGTCAAGCAGTTCAGGGGTCAAGCAGTCTTCTGGACTGCTTGACCCCTAAAGACGTGTAAAATCCCAGAAGAGTGCAGATCTATATATAAAATTATCTCCAAGAAAAGGAAATTGCCTAATGCAGAAGGAGAGAGGAAATGCAAATGTATGTCAGAACGTAGAACCTTGACGCCTTGATTTGATTGTGCATTGTAGTTCGTGAATGCTACCTACACCTTATTTAGTTACTAACTAATAAGTGGGTCATGCTGGGCTTTTGGAATATTCCAGCTTGTTTTGAAAGAGACAGAGACATGGACAGTTGTCTGTGAGAAACATTCTGTTGTTATATTGCATTACTGTAGCAATGGATTCTGGACAGAGAAGTGTGTTATACTTACATATGAACATGAAATTGATCCAGATGAGTGAAAACCAGGAATTGACAGTCATGGTGATCACCTCAAAGTTTTAAAAATGGTAGAGATAAAAATTACAGTACAGGAAGGGTTACTTAGCATGAATGGCTTGATGAGAAGAGTGTGAATGCAACAAACACATGAATCATTAATAGAGAGCTTTATAGATACAGGATCAAGGAAGATTAAATTTTAGGAACAATACTTCAAGCATAAGCAAGAAGTGGCAAGTGGTACAGTAAAAGTAACTTTAACGCTACTAACAAAAGGCTGCGTAACATAAAAACAACAAACTGTAGTGTATCTGCGATGTGTGGATGTAGGTGTGAATTAAGAACTTTGGTAGCCAAGTTGTAATCTTTTACAAAAGAAAATGAATCCAAGGCCATTACCAATGGTAGTAAAACTGGCTTGTATTTGCAGGCCCCCCTCAGCAAATGTTTATGTTGTAAGGACAAAAGTTTCTTGATGGCAAACTACAAAACATGAAAAAGAAGTCTGGAAAAAGAAGAGTGGTTGGTGCATTTTATACTGAAAAGTTCTGAGTTATATACCAGTATGCTGTTGTGAATTCTGTGGCTGATATATACTATTGTGTATACTGTGTATTGTGTATTCATTTACCTGTGGTTGCAGGAGCTTTCATGAAATGGAAATACCTATAACGGAAAACTGTCTTAGTTCTGTGACATTGGCTTCAGCAGTTATCATGGCAATTTTTATTTTTATTTATGGCATAGTATATCAGCAGTGCCTGTCTTTATTAACAGTGCAGTAATATGACGGAAGGATCCTGCAATTACAGTATACTGCTATGGTTATATGTGACTTGTCTCTCAACCAAATTTAATCCTAAGAATGGAATTTCACTGGGTAAAAATGGCAACTGGGCAGGGTTTTCCTTTATCCAGGCATATCAGTCTCCCTTTGCCAGTTATCATTCCAGAAATGGTCCACATTCAGGTGTGTGACAAGTATGATGATTTGGAATGTTACTGCAACCTGCCACATGTTAATTATCACCTGTGGCCTCAAAGGGTAAGAAAGTTGTTTTGTACATCATTTTAGGCATGTTCGCAAAAACTGCAAAAAGGACCTATTAGTTTTGTCATGTCTGTCTGTCCACATGTATCACCTCTGCTCCCACTGAACTGATTTTTGTGAAATTTGATACTGGAGACTAGCATAGTCTGTTGATAAAATCCAAATTTGGTTAAAATTTGACAAAAATGTTTACATGAAGATCTAAGCACATTTTTATTGCTAACAGCAACATATAATCACCATAAAATCGATCTGTTCAAGCCAAAATGTATTAGGCTATTATGACAGACAGCCAAGCAGGTATGAAACAGTACAAAAATTTTGCACCTCAACAAGAATCATAAAGTAAACTCACTGCTGCATTTCCATTACAATGTTTAACAATATTTATTATACTGCAGACAGCACATGTAACTCAGCAATACAAAGGGAACTCACTGCTGTGTTTCCATGGCAACAATGGTTATGTGAACAAACCACAATGTTACATTATATGTACACTGCCTATTTTATTAAGTATTCACACTCATGTATCCTGTGACTGCAATGGATGATATTCCAGAACCCACTAGTCATGATCCTGTAATTTGATGCAGCAATGGAACAAAGTCCTTCTTGGAAAGCCAGCAATCACTTAGCTACTCAAATTCTTACCGTTTATGAAACCTGAAGGGCCATTTCTACATTATATTCACAAGAGACCATAACTGGACCCTATCCTAAGCCAGATAAATCCACCCATCTTAATCATATTTTTAAAAACCCTTTCCTTATACAGGCAATCTTCTGCATGCTTGTACTTATTCACAGCATTACTAGTTATTTCTCCAGAAAGTCTGTGCTGACATGGGCTCTGAATATGGAACACAGCTGGACACAGACCTAAATCTTGGCCACAAGGCAACGAGCCCGGTGATACGGTAGCAAAGTGCCTCTATAACTTAATATAAGATCAAGGTTTCTAGCCACAATTTCATGGACAAGCTGTTCCACATCACTGTCACATATACCTGCCCAGGAATGAAGGTCACCTATGAGCCTCAATGAAGGACATGAACTGATCAGTAGCTGTACTGACAGAGCTGTAAGGTTGCATTCACTGCGTAGCACAAACACACGAAGATGTTGTGGATGAGGATTCTCAGCCAGACTTTGTGAAATTAATGAGTCATCTACCACTTCCACACCTTCTCCATAATTTTCTTCTTCCAGCATCACCTATCACAAGAACGACCAATACTCAGTTGTGGCCACTTTTGTACATATGAATACTTGATGGGGACCGCAGTGGCACAGTGGTTAAGGTGCTGTGCCACAAATCGGAAGGTTGCTGATTTGATTCCAGCAGTGTCATTGGAATTTTTCATTGATATAAAATCCTTCCAATCGCACTATTGCCCTGGGGTCGACTCAGTCTCTAACAGAAATGAGTACCAGGAGCATTTCCTGGGGGTAAAGGCGGCCGGTGCGTAAGGCTGACAATCTTACCACCATCCTGTGCCGTTGTCATGAAATGTGGGAACCTTAACTTCCTGGAACCCTCTGGGCCTGTCCAGGTCTGTAATGGGACTCCTTTACCTTTCTTATGAATGCTTGACTTTATGAAATATTACACACTGTTGAAACTTGGTGACAAAATATGAATTGTTAGTGTATTTGAACTGGCATTTAAATTATGTGTATGTTTTCACAAGCAGATAACTGGTAAAGGTTAGTAAGGCTATAATGACACATTAGTTCAAAGAAATATTAATTGACCTTGAATTATATAGGACAGCTCAGTAAATTTCCAGATGTCCTGTGATAGGAATTACACCCTGGATGGCTCATTTTGATGCTGGCAAGAGCTGTTATCACTCTTATCTTCACCAATGTCCAATATGACTGCAGCCTGCTAGGCCTTCTAGCCTGAGTACATGGGACTCATTCTCTGATAAGTAAATGTGGCCACAGGGAGAAATGACTTGCAGTTCTGAGATTATGGATATTTGGAGTTTTATTTCTGCCTTCATGCTAGGAATGGTGCAGAGGTTTACAGTTTAACCTTTACGCAACGGGATTTAAATGGCTACAGTCAACCTTTGCGTACAACATTAGTTTCGCTAGGCATTTAAATTTTAGTACATGGTTTACAAAAAACTTGATTATTCCAGGAACCAAAAAAGATTTAATAATGGATTAAACGGCATTTTTTGGGAAATAAGACAGAGCCATTTCTGCGTGTGTTCAAGAAATCAGTAATAATTTTAGTTAATGAATAGACAAAAAAAATTGTATGGAATATGCATAAATTTCAGTTTCCTTTACTTACATATTGGCTTGATTCCACAGTTTTTCTTAAGAAGGTCGCACGTGATGTTAGAACTGTGCCCTTGTGTGGTAATCTTCAAAACAAGTATTCTTAAGGCACAGTCCCCCTTCACACTTATGGCACTTCCAGAATACTTTTTTGTCACACCTCTAGCCTTACAGACACGACACCTCAGTTGCGTCTCAGACGGGGTAGGCCAATGTTTGCTGCTGCAAACTTCAAGCCTAGCGACACACTTTTCAGCTCTAGGTGGTCTACCTAATGGCCTTGGTACTCTCCGTTCTGGTCCAGCATGTGCCAGCATATTCCTCACGAGGGTAAATCGAAAATCTCTATGTGAAATCTTCTTATCCCCACAAGAGGAATGAAGGATGTAGCTATTGAGAATGGCCAGGTCTAATAGATGAAAGAACAGTTTTTTCATCCACTTGAATGTGTGCCAGCTGGTGGAGTAACTGTTGGCCATTCTGTCACCCTTATCCACATAGCCCATATGATGGTTATAATTCATCACAATTTGCAGCTTTATGGCTTTTCCTCTCTCATTACAGAAATTACCTTCCGCTGGGGCATTATGAATATTAGTCAACATGCATACGTCTCTCTTGTCCCGC